>Ga0334884_1000970_pt1 | contig 47633 bp, 41 predicted proteins | sample GraSluR1_MG_7_FD_207215 | JGI IMG/M metagenome (GOLD analysis project Ga0334884, IMG submission 207215) | Sludge microbial communities from methane-producing bioreactor in Wageningen University, Netherlands - Granular Sludge_12_05 R1 | ecosystem: Engineered > Bioreactor > Anaerobic >... | reverse complement strand
TTTTCTCAAGCTGCATTGGGGGCAGAAATATCTGTTCCTACTATACATGGTAATGTAATCTTAAAAATTCCTGCTGGTACGCAAACTGGTGAAAAGTTTAGAATTACTGGTAAAGGTATTAAAAGTGAAAGAACTGGAACACAAGGCAATCAATATGTTATTGCAAATATAAAAACTCCAACAAAACTTTCAAACGAACAAAAGGAATTATTTTCTAAACTATCTAAAACCGATGAAATGAGTGATAGTTTCTTTGCAAAATTTAAAAAATTTTTCAAATTTTAATTGATAAGCTCAGAAATGAGCTTATTTATTTTGATTGAAAAAAATCATTATTTAAGGTATAATAATATAGATAGAGAGGTTGTTATGCAAAGATATTTTATAAATGAAGAAGATTTTTTTGAAACTTATGCTTATATAAATGGGCAAGATTTTCATCATATAAAAAACGTTATGCGAATGAAAGAAAATGATAATGTTAGTATAATTGTTAATTCAAATGAATATTTTTGTAAAATTGAAAAAATTGAAAAAAATACTGTAAAAGTATCGATTATTAAAAATATTATAAATAATAATGAATTACAGGTAAAAATAACAATTGCGCACGGATTAGTAAGAAGAGAAAAAATGGAGTCAGTTGTAAAAACCATTTCTGAAATAGGAGCATATGCATATTACCCAGTTATAATGCAGAGATCAAACATAAAACTAGATAAAGATAAAGATTTTAAGATGGATAGATGTAAAATTATTGCAAAAGAAGCCTCTGAATTAGCTAATAGAGTTGAAATAACGAAGGTTTTCCAACCCATATCATTTACTCAGCTTCTTGCAAAGTCGGTATTTTTTGATCTTTGCTTAGTTGCATATGAAAATGAGAATAAATATGATTCTTTCAAAAAAAGTTTAGATGAATTTTCAGGGAAAAATATTTTAATGGTAATTGGTCCTGAGGGTGGAATTGATGAAAAAGAAATTATTGCTTTTAAAAACAGTAATTTTAAATTTGTAAGTCTAGGTAAAAGAATTTTAAGTACTATTACAGCTCCTGTCGTTGCTACCAGCATATTGTCTTTTTATTTTGAAAACGGAGAAAAAAATGAATATTAATTATTGCTCTATTGGTTGTAAAGTTAATCAATATGAATGTGAAGCTTTAATAAATCTTTTTTTAGAAAATGGTTTTGTTTTCAATGATTGTCAATCAGATAATGATGTTTTTTTAATAAATACTTGCTCTGTTACAAATACTTCTGAAATGAAGAGTAGAAAAATGATTAGGCAAATTGCAAGAAATAATCCTAATGCTGTTATTGTGGTTATGGGATGTTATTCACAAATAAAAACTGAAGAAATTGAAAAAATAGATGAAGTTGATTTAATTTTTGGAACTTCAAATAGAGTTGCTATATTTCAAGAAGTTAAAAATTTATTGGAAAATAAAAAAACTTCTAGAAAAAAAGTTGCGGACGTAACAAATTTTAAAGAATATGAAAATTTAGAAATTGATAAATTCTTAGATAAAACTAGAGCATTTGTAAAAATAGAAGATGGTTGTGAAAATTTTTGTAGTTATTGTATTATACCTTATACCAGAGGAAAGATAAAGAGTCGTAATCCTGAAAATGTAATTAAAGAAATTAAAAAAATAGTTCAAAATGGCGTAAAAGAAATAGTATTAACTGGAATAAATATTGGATGCTATGGAGTTGACTTAGAAAATTTTTCATTAGAAACTCTTATTGAACGTATTATAACTGAAGTAAAAGGAGATTATAGATTACGAATTTCTTCTATAGAAATTACAAAAATTACTGATTCTTTAATAAAATTAATGGCAATCTATCCCCAAAAAATATGTAAACATCTACATATACCTCTTCAGTCAGGTAATGATAGAATTTTAGATTTAATGAATAGAAAGTATAATTTTGAGTTTTACTTTAATAAAATTATTAATATCAGAAAAATTTTACCTGATATTAATATTACTACTGATATAATAATAGGATTCCCAACTGAATCAGACGAAGAATTTAAAGACACCTATGATAAAACAGCTTTATTAGCTTTTGGCGAAATACATGTATTTACTTTTTCAAATAGAGAGGGGACAAAAGCCTCTTTAATCGAAAGCAATATTCCAGCAAGTGTTTTAAAAGAAAGATCAAAAAAATTAATTAATTTATCTAAAAAAATGGCTTTAGATTATAGAAAAAAATCTATTGGTAAAATATATGATGTACTAATCGAAAAAATTGATGGAAAAAATTGTTTTGGGCATACTGAAAACTATTTATTTGTTCAATTTAAAAATATATGTTTTGATGTTAATCAAGTTGTAAAAGTAGTTATTAATGAAGCTACTTATCCAATATCAATAGGAGAATATTATGAAGTTCAATGAACTAAATTTAAAAAGCAAAGTGATCAAAGCATTAGAAAATATTAATTTTTTCGAAATGACAGAAATACAAGAAAAAATAATCCCTAAAGCATTAAAAGATCTTAGTTTGATTGGTAAGAGCGAAACAGGGAGTGGTAAAACTCATGCATATTTAATACCTATATTAGATAAAAACATTGATGATTTAGAGGAAGTTCAATCATTAATTGTAGTTCCAACCAGAGAATTAGCAATACAAATTTTTAATGAAATTCAGAAATTGATTAAAGGTTATGAAGTTAAACCTTATATTAAAGCATTTATAGGTGGCTCTGATAGAATTAACGAAATTAACGAATTGAATAAAAAAATACCTAATGTTATTATCGGAACAATTGGTAAATTAAAAGATTTTATTAATGATAATAATTTGATTAATATTTATACTAGTAAAATATTGGTTATTGATGAAGCTGATATGGTTTTTGAAAATGATAATATTGAATCTTTAGATTTAATTTTGTCTAGAATGGCTAAAGATATACAAATATTAATATTTTCTGCAACTATTTCAAAACAAATTATAGGGTTTACTAATAAGTATTTTAAGAAAATTGAAACTATAGATTTGGTAAAAAACAAAATATCAAAAAATGAAATCGAACATCTATTTATTCCAGTTAAGAATTTAAATAAACTTGATTTGCTATATAGTTTGATATCAACGATCAATCCATATCTAGCTATTATTTTTGCTAATACAAAAGAAGAAGTAAACAATATTTATAATTATCTAGTTTCTAGAAAAATTAATGCAATTTTATTGACAGGTGATTTAGAATCTAGAGAGAGAAGGAAACTTCTAAAAAAAGTTAAATCTGGTGAATTCCAGTTTTTAGTAGCTAGTGATATTGCTTCTCGTGGAATTGATATAGAAGGTGTTTCTCACGTAATTAATTATGAACTGCCAAACGATATTGATTTTTATATACATAGAACCGGTAGAACAGCTAGATATGATTCTAAAGGTACTGCAATATCTTTATATGATTTTTCAGATGATGTATATATAAAAAAATTAAATGAAAAAAAATTAAAGTGTATATTTAAAATTATAAAAGACGGTGTTTTGGTTGATGCAAAAAATCTTTTTAAATCTAACGAGAAGGTTAAAAAAATAGAAAGTGATGTACACAATAAATATCCGGTTGGAAAAAAAATAAAACCTAATTATAAGAAGAAGCGAATGACTTTAATCAATAAAGAAATAAGAAAAGGTAAAAGTCAAATAATAAGTAAAAAATATAATGCTATTAAAAACAAAAAAGATACTGATTAATGAATAAATACATATTCATTAAAAATGAGTATCTTTTTTGTTTCTTGTTAAGTCTAAAATTTCTTTTTTTAAAGTATCTTCAATTAGGTCTGTAGAAAGTTTTTGAATAATCTTACCTTTTTTAAATAAGACAGCACAATCATTTCCTCCGGCAATTCCAACATCAGCTTCTTTTGCTTCGCCTGGACCATTTACAACACATCCCATTATAGCGACTTTTATATTTGATTTAGGAAGGGTGTCTAAAAATTTTTCTATGTTATCAACAATTTTTAGCATATTATATTGCGTTCGCCCGCAAGTAGGACAACTTATTAATTTATAGCCATCTATTAAATTCATATTTTTTAAAATCTCTTTTGCAACTTTAACTTCATATATTGGATCGTTAGACAAAGAAACTCGTATAGTATCCCCAATTCCTAATCTTAAAACTGAAAACAAGCCTATTGTAGACTTCACACACCCATTGATTAAGGGGCCAGATTCAGTAACGCCTAAGTGTAAAGGGTATGGGAAAATCTTACTAGCTTTTTCATATGTTTCTATTGTTTGTTCAACATTAGATGATTTTAGTGAAATTATTATGTCATAAAAATCTAGAGATTCTAAAATTTGAACGTGTTTTTTGGCACTCTCTATCATCGCGTCACTAATTGAAATACTATCAATATTAGTTTGTATTTTTTCTAATGAACCTGAGTTTACTCCTATTCGTATGGGAATACCTTTTTCTTTGCACTTTTCAACAAGAATTTTTACTCGTGAAATATCACCTATGTTCCCTGGGTTTATTCTTAATTTATCAATACCATTTTCTATTGCTATTAATGCTAATTTATAGTCAAAATGTATATCAGCTACTAAAGGAATCGAGATATTTTTTTTAATTTCTTTAATAGCGTTAGCATCCATTTCGTCTAGCACAGCAACCCTAACTATATCGCAACCAAATAATTCTAGTTGCTTTATTTGTTTAATAGTTTCTATTATATTTTTAGTAGGTGTAGTAGTCATACTTTGAATAGATATAGGATTACCGCCTCCGACTAATACATTTCCTACTTTCACAACTCTAGTGTTGTCTCTTAACATTTATACCTCATTTTTTTATATTCTTTTTTCTTTGTGGAGATCGAATCCTTTTTTGTCTCAAAATATTATATATTGTACTCCTAGACATATTATAACCTTTTTCTTCTTGAATTTTTTTTGAAAATTCAGTAAAGTTAGTCCCTTTGTACTCTTTTCTATAAGTAGAAGCAATATCAATCCTTATATCCTCATCATAAGTATTGCTAGGTTTGTTAAACCTATTTTTATGTATAATTCCTTTATCTCCATTTAATAAAACTTCGCGTTTTAAGTTCCTTATTTGTCTAGGAGTTACTTTTAAAAGATTAGCAGCTTTAGGACCATTTATTTCCTTGTTAATTAATCTTTTAATAATACGCAATTTTCTTTTTTCATCTTTAGTTAATTTTGGTTGTTTTACTTTTATTATATATGAATTCATTTTACACCTCATCGATATCTATATTTAGTATAATATCATAAACATATAAAAAAATCAACTTAAAAACAAGTTAATAAAATAATATGTTATATTTGTTGCAAAAAACTTTGTTTTGTTATATAATAATTAAGTAAAATATTTTAGGAGGAAAACCATGCGTGTTACTTTTTTGATGAAGTGTACTGTTTGTGGAGAAGAAAATTATTTAACTGAAAAGAATAAAAAAACTACTCCTGATAGATTGGAACAAAAAAAGTTTTGTCCAAAATGTCGCAAACAAACACCACATAAGGAAAAAACTAAAAAATAAAAAAGCATCTAGGATGCTTTTTTATTTATTTTTTAATTTTTCTATTATCTCATAACGTTCTTTTAGTAGTTCTTCATATTTTGAAGTTGTTTTTGGAATGTAATATTTTTTATTTTTTAGTTCTTCTGGTAAATATTGTTGATCAATCCAAGCTCCAGGAAAATCATGTGGATATTGATAAAACTTTTGATTTGGAAATTTTGGCGACATTATCTTTAAATGAATAGGTAGAGGACCAGAAATTCCGTTTTCTAAATCTTCAATTGCACTACTAATACCTAAATAAGCACTATTAGATTTAGGCGACAATGCCATCTCTATAACAATCACTGATAAAGGTAATCTTGCTTCGGGAAAACCTAGTTCTAAAGCTGCATCGATTGCAGCTTTGACTTTTGGACCTAAGCTAGGATTGGCAAGTCCGATGTCTTCGTAGCAAATTGCATATAATCTTCGTGTTAATGGAAGTAGGTTTTCTGAAAAAAGTAATTTTGCAAGATAATGAAGACTAGCATGAACATCACTTCCTCTTATGGATTTTTGCAAACCACTCAATGTATCGTAATAATTATCTTCGTTTTTATCTATATTTAGCGTAGGTGATAGAAGAAGTTTTTTAGCATCTTCAATAGTTATTGTTTCAGCATTAAAATCAGAAAATATTAACTCGATATTGTTTAATAAAGATCTAGCATCACCATTTGAAAGGTTAATTAAATATTCAATTGCATCTTCGCTTATTTTAGCTTCTTTCGCAATTGCTTCTTTCCCTTTTAAAAAAATTTCTTTCAAATTTTGAAAATTCAAATCTTTTAGTTTGATTAAAATACATCTAGATCTAATTGCTGGATTTACTGAATAATAAGGATTTACCGTAGTGATTCCTATCATCGTTATTAGTCCTTCTTCAATTATAGGTAAAAGATAGTCCTGAACATCTTTTTTCATGCGATGAAGTTCATCAATTATGACAATTTTATTGGTTTTTTCATTAGTATCAACTATTTTTTTTAAAGCGGCTTTGTTGTCGATTGATGCATTAAAAACAAAGTATGGCAAATTAAGTGTATTACACAAGGCAAATGCAATGGTTGTCTTACCAATTCCTGGATTTCCGGATAATATCATCGACATTATTTTTTTTGATATTATCATTTTGTTTAATATTCCATTTTCCCCAATTATATGTTCTTGTCCAACAATATCATTAATTTTTTTTGGTCTTATTTTCACTGCTAAAGGTTCCATATTTATCTCCATTTAATAGATTTTACCATATAATAAACAAATTGTAAATATTTACAAAAAATACATTTTATGATAAAATATAATGAAATAGTGGATGTTAGGAGATTTGTTTTGAAAAATAATAAACAGTTATTCTTTACTTTTTTTAAAATTGGATTATTCACCTTTGGTGGCGGTTTAGCTATGTTACCATTTATAAAAAGTGAAGTAGTGGATAAAAAAAAATGGATTACTAGCGAGGAAATGGTCGATATTATAGCAATTGCAGAATCTACTCCTGGCGTTTTAGCCGTTAATACTTCCACATATGTTGGATATAAAGTGGGGAAATTTTGGGGAAGTTTTTATGCGACACTTGGAGTTATATTGCCTTCTTTATTTATAATTATTATCATATCGTTGTTTTTAAAGGATTTCTTAGAAATAAAACTTATTAAATATGCTTTTTTGGGGATTAAAGCAGGTGTTACAATTTTGATTTTAAAAGCAGCTTTTACGATTTTTAAAAACGCTCCTAAAAATACATTTGGGTATTCTTTGATGATTATTGCTTTTATAATAGGCTTATTTAGCATTTACCCAACAATCTTTTTAATAATCTCTGGAGGCTTATTAGGAGTTGGAAGTTATATAGTTAGTATTATCGAGAATACAATTTTAATAAGAAAAATGAAGGCTTATAACTTTTTGCCATCTAACTGTATAGGAGGTGAAAAATAATGCCTGTTTTAGTAGAACTAAGTATAGTTTTTTTTATGATAGGTCTATTTACCATTGGTGGTGGTTATGCCATGATACCACTTATGCAAAGCGAAGTTGTTGGAAGAGGCTGGCTTACTTTAGATGAACTAATTAATTTTTTTGCAATTGCAGAATCTACCCCTGGACCTTTTGCCGTTAATACAGCTACATTAATCGGTTTTCAACAATTTCAAATCCTAGGCGCCATTGTTGCAACGACGTCTGTAATACTTCCTTCGTTTATTATAATAATTATTGTTGCTAAACATATTAGTAGTTTTATGGATAACGTATATGTAAAAAGCATCTTAAATGGCATTAAAGCAGTAATTGCGGGTATGATTTTTTCAATAGTAGTTAATCTAAGTATAAAAAATATTTTTTCTAAAGATTTTTTTTCGGAAGGTTTTGATTATATTGCTCTCTTTATAATGTTTTTTGTGTTTCTATTAATTAACATTAAAAAGAAAATTAGTCCAATTTTTATTATAGTAATTTCCGGATTTTTAGGAATAATATTATATTCTATATGGGGGTATGTATGAACATTATTAATGAAATAACAAAATTAAAAAAAGAGAAAGATGCTCTAATATTAGCTCATTATTATCAACTTCCCGAGGTTCAGGATATAGCTGACTTTGTTGGTGATTCTTTAGAATTAAGTAGAAAAGCAAAGGAAACGGATAAAAAAATTATTGTTTTGTGTGGTGTTCACTTTATGGCAGAAACTGCAAAAATTATCGCGTATGATAAAAAAGTATTATTACCAGCTAATGCTGGTTGTCCAATGGCTGATACGTTGTCTTATGAAAAATTAAAGGAGTATAAAGATAAGAATCCAGATACAATAATTATAGGATATGTAAATACTACTGCTAAATGTAAAACTTTATTTGATGTATGTGTAACTAGTAGCAATGCTCTTAAAATTATTGAACATTTTAAAGATAGAAAAATGTTATATGTCCCTGATAAAAACTTGGGTGGATATGCTAATTATATAGGAAATTTTAATATGGAATTATGGAATGGCTTTTGTTGCATTCATAACAATCTTAAAATATCAGAAGTTATTGATAAAAAGAATAAATACCCAAATGCACTTGTGTTAATTCATCCTGAAGCACCTCTTGAAATTTTAAAATTAGCCGATTATGTTGGAAGTACTAAAGGAATTTTAGATTTTACTAAAAACTCAAGTTCGAATGACTTTATTATTGGGACAGAAAAGGGTATAATTCATCAATTAAAAAAAGCTTCGCCTAATAAGAATTTTATCTTATTAACTGAAAAACTTATCTGTAAAAGCATGAAAATGACATCTTTGGAAGATGTAAGAGATTCATTAAAATACGAAAAAATTAAAATAGATATTGATATTGATACAAGGAGTAAAGCGCTTAAATCTTTAGAGAAGATGTTTGAGCTTAGTTAAAAAAAATGTTTATTAAAGAAACAGATGTTCTTATATTGGGGGCTGGACTTAGTGGTATATACACAGCCTTAAACATTGATAGTAGCTTAAAAGTAACTATTATTAGTAAAGAAAAATTAGGTGCTAGTAACTCTTCACTCGCTCAAGGAGGAATAGCAGGAGAATTAGAAACTGATGAAAAGATACTTGCTAAACATATTGAAGACACCTTAAAAGCAGGAACAGATCTTTTTGAAAACAAAGCAATTAAAGCTTTAGTTTATGAGGCTAAAGAAAATATCGAAGAATTGATAAAAATGGGAGTTCCGTTTGATGTAGATGCTACTGGGAAAATTCTTTTAACCAAAGAAGGCGGGCATTCTTCGCGAAGAATTTTACATGCAGGAGGAGATGCTACTGGGAAAAACATAATGGAAACTTTAAAAATGCATATCTTATCTAGAAAAAATGTTGAAATAATTGAGAATTACATGGGATATAATTTAATATTCAGAGATAATGTTTGTTATGGCGCAAAAATCATTTCTGATAAAAATGACTATGGATATGTTTTTTCAGCCAAAACCGTTATTGCAACTGGGGGAATAGGAGCTGTATATAAAGATTCCACTAACTCGCACGGAGCAACGGGAGATGGAATAGGGATGTCATACCGAGCTAACGTAAAAGTTAAAGATATGGAATTTGTTCAATTCCATCCAACAGTTTTCTATAATTCAAAAGAAACGACTCCAGGGCAAAAGTTTTTAATTAGCGAAGCAGTACGTGGCGAAGGAGCTTATCTAGTTAATACCGAAGGTATTCGATTTATGGGAAAATATCATATTGACAAAGAACTTGCTCCGAGAGATATTGTTTCACAAAGTATTTACAGAGAAATGTATGATACCTGGAGCGAATGTGTATATATAGATGCAAGACATATGGATAAGGATTTCCTAGAAAAAAGATTTCCTACTATTTATGCAAAATGTCTAGAAAACAACCTAGATATGAGTAAGGATTTAATTCCTGTTGCTCCTGTTGAACATTTTGGGATTGGAGGAATTGCTATTGATCTAGATGGTAAAACTTCAATGTTAAATTTATACGCGAATGGTGAATGTGCAAGTTCTGGTGTTCATGGAGCAAATAGACTTGCAAGTAACTCTCTTTTAGAATGCATAGTATTCGGTAAGAGAATCGCAAAAAACATTAATTCAAGCTCGTTAAATCGATTAGATCTTGATATAGAAGAACCAGTTTTAAAGACAAGTAATTTCAGTTATCACAATGTTAGATTTGATATTAGAAATTTGATGGATAAATATGTTGGAGTAGTTAGAACTAAAGAAGGTTTAGAATTAGCTTTAAGTATTATTAATAAACACTATAAAAATATTACCAAACATCCTTTTCTTACATATGATTATTTTAGAGCTTTAAATGTTATTACAGTCGCTAAATTAATAACTGAATCAGCATTAAAAAGAGATAAATCAATGGGTTGCCATTTTAGAGTTAATTAGGAGGATAAATGAACGAAATTATTATAAAAAGGAAAATAGAAGACAGTATAATTGAAGATATAAACAGTTATGATATTACTACTGACAATATATTTGATGAAAGTTATATAAGTAAAGCTTTTTTTCTAGCTAAAGAGGCTGGTGTAATTTCTGGAATCAATGTTATTAGAATGGTTTTTTTAATAATTGATGAAAGTATTAAGTTTTGTTCTTTTGTCCACAATGGCGATAAAGTAAAAGAAGGTACACTTATAGCAACTGTCGAAGGTCCTACAAAATCTATTTTAAAAGGAGAGAGAGTTGCACTTAATTATATTCAAAGAATGAGTGGTATTGCATCATTGACATCGATGTACGTTGATGAAATTAGTGAATATGATGCATTGATAGTAGATACTAGAAAGACAACTCCGCTAAATCGAGTATTTGAAAAACAAGCTGTTAGAGATGGTGGCGCTTTAAATCACAGATATAATTTAAGTGATGGTGTTATGCTTAAAGACAATCATATCAAAGCAATAGGATCAATTAAAGAAGCAGTAAAAAAAGTTAAATCTAAAATTGGACTAATGGTAAAAATCGAAGTAGAAGTAGATAATATTGAGGACTTTAAGGAAGCTCTTAATACAGAAGTTGATGTTATTATGTTAGATAATATGTCAATTGAAAAAATGAGGGAATGTGTTATTCTAAATAATAAAAAGAAAATTATCGAAGCAAGCGGGAATATGTCATTAAGCAGAGTAAAAGAAGTAGCTGCAGTAGGAGTTGATTATATTTCTGTTGGTGCATTAACACACTCTTTTAAATCTCTAGATATAAGTCTTAAGTTTGAGAAATAAGGAGAAAACATGAATTTAAAAAATTATATAAAAGATATACCTGATTTTCCTGAAAAAGGCATATTATTTAGAGATATTACTCCCTTGTTGCAAAATGGAGAAGCTCTAAGATATGCATGTGATATTCTAGCAAAATTTGCAAAAGAAAAAGAAGCTGACGTTATCGTAGGACCAGAATCAAGAGGATTTATTTTTGGGACTCCTGTAGCTTGTAGAATTGAAAAAGGTTTTGTTCCTGTAAGAAAACCTAATAAGTTACCAAGAGAATCCATAGGTGTTGAATATGATCTTGAATATGGTAAAAATGCGCTTTTTATGCATAAGGATGCTATTAAGAAGGGGCAAAAAGTTGTTATTATAGATGATTTGCTTGCTACAGGGGGAACTATTTCTGCGGTAATTAAATTGGTTGAAAAATTAGGGGGAATAGTAGTAGGCATCGCATTTGTTATTGAATTAGAAGAATTAAAAGGTTACGAAAAATTTAAGAATTATGAAATGCTAGCTTTATTAAAATACTAGTTTAGAAAGGAGGTAATATATGTATTGTCATGTTACTATTGAAAATGTCTTAGCAGAAGCGGAAAAATATTTAAGGCAAGAAAAAAATATTAAATTAATAAAAGAAGCTTATGATTTTGCTCAATTTAAACATCAAGGACAATTTAGAATGTCTAATGACCCGTATATTCAACATCCTTTAGAAATTGCTTTTATGCTTGCTTCGTTAAAAACTGGTCCAGCTACAATTGTAGCCGGTATTTTACATGATATTTTAGAAGATACAGAAACTACAAAAGAAGAATTAGAGTTGAAATTTGGTTCTGATATAGCAAGTATCGTTGATGGTGTTACAAAAATAGGTCGTTTGAAATATATGACAAAGGCTAAAGTTTTAGCAAAAAATCACCAAAAGATATTGCTCGCTATGGCTAAAGATATTCGGGTTGTAATTGTAAAACTTGTTGATAGAATTCATAATATGCGAACTTTAGAATTCCATACTGTTGAAAATCAAAAAAGAATTGCTCAAGAAACTCTTGACTTATATGCACCTTTAGCTCATAGAATAGGTATGTATAGAATTAAAGCTGAGCTTGAGGATTTAAGTTTTAAATATTTAAACTATGAAAAGTATAAAGAGATATCTGACTTTGTTTTAGAACAAAGAAGTTCAAGAGAAGATGATCTTAATAAAATGAAGGAAAGAATTAATGTAATTTTAAATGATAACAATATCAAAAATTATGAATTAAAAGGACGCGTTAAAAATATATATAGTGTATATAAGAAAATGATTCAAAAAAACTTATTTTTTGAACAAATTTATGATTTAGTAGCTTTAAGAGTCATTGTTAGTAATATAGAAGAGTGTTATCAAGTATTGGGGCTAATTCATGGAGAATTTTCTCCACTTCCAGGTCGATTTAAAGATTATATTGCAATGCCAAAACCCAATTTATACCAATCTTTACATACAACTATCGTTGGTCTTTCTGGAAAAATGTATGAAATTCAAATAAGAACTAAAAAAATGGATGAAGTAGCTGAGTTAGGAGTAGCTGCACACTGGGCTTACAAAGAGGAATCTACATTTAATCTTGAAAAAGAACAAATTGAAATTACAAATAAATTAAAATGGTATAGAGATTTAATGACTTATATTGAAATGGGTGAAGGAGAAGATGACGATCCTTTTGAAAATATAAGAGAAGATATTTTTAGTGCAAATGTTTATGTTTTTACTCCAAAAGGAGATGTTTTTGATTTTCCTACTGGTGCAACGCCGCTTGATTTTGCTTATAGAATCCACACTGAAATAGGTAATAAAACAACGGGTGCAATTGTAAATGGAAAGATAGTTCCTCTATCATATAAATTGAAAACAGGGGATGTTATTGAAATAAAAACATCAAAAAGTTTTGATGGCCCTAATGAATCTTGGGTAAAAATCGTTAAAACTTCTCATGCAAAGCATAAAATAACTTCGATATTAAATAAAAAGAAAAAAGATGAACTGATTATAAAAGGTAAGGAAGAGTTTTCTACCTATGCGAAACTTGAAAATTTTTCTTTAAATAAACTTGACGATAAAACTGTAAATGATCAGTTTTCAAAATATAATATTACTAATGTAGATGATTTCTTTTTTGAAATTGGTAAAGGGGTTTTATCTGCAAAAGGAGCATTAGCTAAAATAACTGGTGAATCTGAAAAACTTGATGAATCCACATTAATTAAACAGTATGAAGAAGCATCTGCTAAAAGAAAAAAAATAAACGAATTCGGTATCTTAGTTGAAGGAATTGATAAAGCTCCTATAAGATTAGGAAATTGTTGTCACCCTGTCAAAGGTGATGATATTGTTGGCTATATTACAAAAGGTACTGGAATTGTCATTCATCGATTAGAGTGTTCTAATGTAAATAACTTAGACAGTGAAAGATTAATTGAAGTATCCTGGGATAGCGAATTTACAAAAAAGAATTTTGAAACAGTTATATATATTAGTTCATATGATAGAAAAAATATTGTAGCAGAGATAATAAATGTAACTAATAGTTGCACTGTAAATATTGTATCGATATCTTCGAGTAAAAACAAAGAAGGCGATTTACTTACAAAAGTTAAGATTTTAGTACATGATTTAGAAGGGGTTCAAAATGTAATTTCGAATCTACAAAAAGTTCCTGATATCTATAGCATCGAAAGAAAGATAAAATAAGGTAAAAATATGCGAATTGTATTACAGAGAGTTACAAAAGCATCGGTTAAAGTAGAGGATAAAATAGTTGGAGCTATAAAAAAAGGACTTTTGATATTTGTTGGAGTCTCTAATGATGATGATTGCTCAGATGTGGATTATTTAGTGAAAAAAATCGTGAACTTACGTATTTTTACGGATGATGAAGGGAAAATGAATAGATCTTTGTTTGATAATAAATATGAAATATTAAGTATTTCTCAATTTACTCTTTTTGCTAATACTAATAAAGGTAATCGCCCCAGTTTTACAGATGCAGCTTCACCTGAATATGCAAAAAATATGTATGAAATATTTAATCAAAAAATCACAGATTTAGACATTCGTTTAGAAAGAGGAATTTTTGGTGCATCTATGAAAGTAGAATTAGTAAACGATGGTCCAGTAACAATTATATTAGATTCAAAAAAAAGATAATTTTATTATCTTTTTTTATTAATTAAAATTAAACTTAACAATTTAAGTAAAATGTAGTATAATTAAGAAGTATATTGAGAAAGGAGCATCTCACTTCTAGTGGGTACAATTATTATGAATTTAAGAGGAAAATATAATAGTTTATTAGCACAAAGAAAAAGTTTGGAAACTCCAACTGAAATTATTGAGTTTAGAAATTTATGTAAAAGCCAATTGAATCAAGAGTATATGTTTCTTGCAGATATTCTATTAGTGGATTATTATATAGATAAAAACAATTTAGAAGATGCTTTTAAAATAATTACCAAAGATTTAGAAAAAATAGATTTTTCTGTTTTTAATGCTATATACGTAGCACTTTTAGAAAGAATGATTTATATACACATCCAAAATAGGAATTTTAGAAGTGCTTATAGATATGCTTCAAAGAAACGAAAATATATAAACTCAACTAACACCGAAGAATTAAATAGGTGGAACCTAGAGATAGCCTATATCTTCGCTGAGTTAGATAGAAAAGAAGAAGCATTAGATAGTCTTAAAGAAATACTAAAAACTTCACCCGATTCAGAATTAAAGTCTTTAGTATTAAGCAACATGACAAAACTATATATAGATTTAGGAAAAATAGAAGAAGCAAAACTAACATTAGATGAATGTACTATGTTAATAAATACTTTGGATGATACTGAAGGATTAATGTATTGCAATTATTTGAATGCTAAAGTATATGCAAATGAAGGAAATACAAGATTTGCTAAGAAAATTTTCAAAGATATCTTTGAAAATACTAAAAAATTGACTGATCAATATTTACCAATTGCTAATGAATATTTGCAAATGTTAATTGAAAATAATGACTTCAAAGAAGCAATAGAATTTTTAAAAGATTACAAGGATGAGTTTGAAAAAACTAATGATCTTTTTATTAAAAAAGATTATTATAAAAATATTTTAAAATTGTCAATTAAAAGAAACTCAGATTTGAAAAATGAACTTTCTGAAACTTTAAATAAAATTGAAACTATAGAAAAAGAGATTGCAAAAACAAATGAATATAATTTAGATTCAAATTTACAAGACGAAAAAAACGAAGAAGTAAATATGAAGTTGTATCAAATTATAACTAAGGTTCAAAAAACTATTAACCTTATAGGTATCTCTATATTAAACGATGGAGAAAGAGATATTCTTTTGGAATTTTCTGTTAGACTTGAAGAAATAATAAAATTTGATGAAGCGTTATTTGTGTTTTTTAGTAGAGCGAATTATGAAATTTTTCCAGAATTTGTTGATTTTATAAATTCTGTAACAACTTTTCAATATAAAAAAGAACGATTATATGAAAGAAAAATTCCTTATAATAATTTAAATAATAGTATAGTTGAAATGATGATGTCATCTACTCAAGAAATTACTATTGATTTTAATGATACATCTTTAGGATTGAAAGACATCTTTAGCGAAAAAAAATACTATGAAAATGGTACTAGATATTTAGTAGCTTTACCACTTAAGCAAGATAATGATATGTTTGCAATGTGTATATTCACAGCTAAAAATATAGACTTAACAGCATCCGAAAATGTGGTCTTGTTAAAGATTGCTACTAAATTAATTGAATTCAAACTAGTAACAGCTTTTTATCAAGAAAGTTTAAGATCTCAAAAAAACATACTACAAGTTTCACTTGATAGCCTACAAGAAGGATTGTTCTATTATCATCCTCAAACTAATAAAATATCTTTGACTGAACAATTTTCTAAGTTCACAGGTATTAATAAAACAATTTGTGATAAAACTGACTATTTAGAGTTAATGGATAAAGATGATCTAAAAAGATATTTAAAAATTGTACCTGAAGCAATTGCTTCTATTAAACCTTATAAAATAAGATATAGTTTAAATATTAACAGCCAAGTTGTTTTAGTAACAGAACAAGGTACTCCGTATATTACAAAGCAAGGTGCTTTAAAATGTTATATAAGTTCAATTAACAAAGTGACTGATAACGAACAAATTATCAAAAAGAAAAGTATTCCTCTTGAGGACGAATTTAAAATATCTGAATTTAATGCAAAAGCAAAAAAAACAGATTATAAATATTCAATATTAAGATTTAAAATTAAAAATTTAGACATTTATTCTGATAATTTATTATTAAAAAACAAAGTAATTGAAAATTTATTTGAAAATATAAAGATTGTTTTTGAAAGCTTACCCTATTTATTTGATGATGAATCCTTTGTTTTAATTTTAGAAAATAATATAGATAAAGAAAATATCCGAAAAAAAGTTGAAGATTTTTTCGCTATGATTTCCTCAGGCTTTTTATTTAGTGGTGTTAATATAAAATTAGAAGTCAATTGTAGCATAACTAGATACCCTAAAGATGCTATAGGAATTAATGAGATGCTTGAGTTCTCTTTGATGGGTCTAAACGATAAAGTTAATTATCAATTTTTTGATGATGAAATCTTTAAAAACTATATAAAAAAAGAAACCATAAATAATTGTATAGTAGCTGAATCTGATTTTGGATTATTATTTTTTGAGATTTCTAGAACAGATAGCAAAAAAATATATGAAATAAGAGGTAATATAAACGGAGTAAAACCTGGCGAAGATATTATTGACGATATAAAACCTGAAAATAGGTTAAAATATGAGCAAATTATATTAAATAAATTGTCGAGTCTAAATGTTAAAGGTTACACATTCGCTATAAATACAAGTGCTTCAACCATTCATAAAACTGTTGAATTTATTGAAAATGATAAATTTAACCTTATGAAAAATGGAATTGTTATATTTAATGAATGTGATAAAAGTGTATTCCCTGAGTTGCAAAAATTAAAAGATTTAGGGATTAAAGTTTATATTAACTTCTCAGCTTTTAAAAAATGCTCATTTGACACAATGGCTACTGCTTTTTTTGATGGTGTCAAAATGGATATTCCAACGACTGTAGATGAAATAAGATTTTTAGAAAATCTAAGATTAGAAATTCTATCATTTAATCAAGAAGATATAAAAAGAAATTTTTACTATACTAAAAAAATATATGACTCACTAGACTTAATAGAGGATTAAGATGGAATTTATAGGAATTAATGTTGAATTTATAGAAAGTTTATTAGAGAAAATCGAAAACCGTACTTTTTCCTATTTGATTTTTAAAAATACATTTTCTGAAACTATGTTTAAAGCTAGTTGTAATACAATTAAAAATTCAAATTTAATTTTAGATTTCTACCAAAAAACATCCGACAAATACCTTCAAAAAGGTGAGAAATTACTTTTAATATTTGGTGTTTTACAAAGTTTATTTACATCAATCGATGCGCTATATAATTTAGGTAGATCTTTACTTATTGACAAATTAATGATTAATATCAACCAAAATGAACATTTAAGAGAAATTAAGTATATTCGAAATGATGTTGTTGGACATCCTACATATAGGTATTATGATGATAAACAAGTTGGTTTTTGCATTTTAAATGAAGATGATGTACTTGATGATATTTTCCATTACTTTGTATATACTTTTCCTAAAAATACAATTAAAATAGATAAACATAATGTAGATTTATTAAAGATTATCGACAACTATAAAAAAGAAAGTATTAATATTATTCAGCAAACTAAAAATTTTTTAGATCTTATGGAAAAATCAGAAGATACTACATTACTACAAAAGATTTATGTTTTAGCTGATAAATATAGCAAGGGATATAATGATTTAACATTACTAAAAGAAATAGAATTAGATTTTTGTGGATTACTAGGAATTACAAATGATTCTAATAATAGATTTTTGTGGCGAATCAAATTAATTAAAATGCTTTTTGAACAAGATAAAAATGTCTATATTAATTTTTTAATATACGCTGAATTGAGAAAGATATACTCCTTAGCCTACAAATTAGCTATAAGATTAAAACCTAAAATTAAATATAAGTTTATTAGTTATAAAGTTCCAAATGATTTTATCACATTATCTAATCTTCTTATAAAAAACAAAAAGATCGATTTGAATATTTTAAAAGATAGTTATCATCCTCTATTCTCTAGTATGTATAATAGTGTAATAGTTGAATACATAAAAAACAGTAAGGTATCAAATTTAATAGACTGGATAAAAAAATACTTTGATGATAATAACCACGACATGTTATATTTAATCGGTTCTCAATTAAAAAAATATAAAAACGGTAAGTAGGTAAAATATGAAAATTTTAAACTTTTTAAAAATATTTATTTCACCATTAAAAATGGCGAGATATAGAAATATGAGTTTGCTAATAAGTATATGTATATTCGCATTATTTGGAGGAAATATTATTTCTATTCCATCAACTGTATATTATAAAAACCATATATATGAATACATGCAAGATAATGAACAAAATTCTCTTTTGGATTTTCATATATTAATGAATATCCCCGAAGAAGACAATACTTTTCAAACTTTTTTTACTGAATGGAATTGTGCAATAACTAACAATGTTTTTTCATGCAATACCTATAATGAACATCCTATGACTTTAATCACATTTACAAAAGAAAATTCAAATAATGAAATAATAACCTATAATATTAAGCTTATTATCGATATACTGCCAGAAAGTGAAGAAGTAGATGTAAGATTTCCTATTTCTGATGCTTTTATTGATCTGCCAGAAGGTGAGCAAAACTACCTCTTTGTTTTTTATGAAAATAAACTTTTATATAAAATTCCCAAAAGTGTTCCTGTGGGAACAGTACGAAGTAATACTGAATTTGAAATTTTGTATGAAAGAGCTAATGGAGATGGTGATTTTTCACTAGCAGCTATGGGTGAAAATTCAAATACTGCCGGGATTTATTTGTCAAGAAGATTAGCTGAAACTGTATACTACGAACTTTTAAAATTGAATTTAACGTTTATGGGATTTGTATATTGCTTCTTTTGGCCATTAATTTTGACTTTGATTTTATGGATATTATTCAAAAAGGCAGGAAAACTTGAAACATATAAAGAATTTTATAATATAGCAGCCTTAACTTCAATTATTCCGATATTATTAATTTTTGCTGTTACTTGGTTTATACCTACTGCATTAGATTTGTTTATCCCAATATATTCTTTTTATACTATGTTTATGATTTATAAAATTAATAACTCTTCTACATCAATAAATGATAGTATGTTAATCTCACCATAAGGTGAGATTTTTTCAAAAATGCTAAAATGCTTTTTCTTGATTTAAAACCCAACTTAGTATATAATAAAAAAAGTAAATAAGGAGTCCTTTTATGAAAAGAACAATTAGCAGAATAAGAGCTATGATATATTTGTATAACTTAGATTTATTAAAAAGAGGCGATAATGAGTTAAATACTTTTTTAGAATCTGATATAGAATATGACAAAGATTTTTACAATCAACTCATTGACGGCGTAATAAAAAACATCAAAGAAATTGATAAAATAATAAGTATAAATTTAAGTAACTGGACTCTTGATAGACTAAGCTATATAGACCGAAACTTAATAAGAATTGGAGTTTATGAACTTAAATATGTTAAAACACCTAAGAGTATTGTAATGAACGAAATTATAGAAATAAGCAAAGAATATAGTCAAACAGAAGATTATCAAACATCAAAATTTAATAATTCCTTATTAGAAAGAATTGTTGGTTATATTAATGGAAAATAGAATTTTAACAGTTAAGGCTATTAATGAATATTTGTCATATAAAATTGCGTCAGACATTAACTTGAAAAGGATTTTTATTAAAGGTGAAATTTCAAATGTACGATGTTCAAAAGGGCATTATTATTTCGTTTTAAAAGATGATGATTCCGAAATTAGTGCTATAATGTTTGAAAATTATTCAAAAAATCTAAGTTTTGTTCCAATTGATGGAATGTCTGTTTTGATTGAAGGAAGCATAAATGTTTATATTAAAAAAGGCACTTATAATATAAATGTTTTTGAAATGCAAGAAACTGGATTAGGAGAAATTTATTTAAAATTTCTGAAATTAAAAGAAAAACTATCTAAAGAAGGTATCTTTGACTCAGAAAAAAAACTTCTAATACCTCATAACATTGAAAAAGTAGGAATAATTACAAGTGCTACAGGTGAAGCTTTACAAGATATTTTGAGTACTATTACAAAAAGATACCCTCTAATAGAAGTTTTTTTATATCCTTCCTTAGTTCAAGGGCCCGAAGCACCTAAAAGTTTAATTAAATCACTAAAAAGAGCAATTTCTGATAATTTAGTAGATATACTAATTATTGGAAGAGGTGGTGGCTCGATTGAGGATTTATCTTGTTTTAATGATGAAGAACTAGCGCGTTTAGTTGCAAAATCACCAATTCCAACTATAAGTGCTGTAGGTCATGAAATGGATTACACCATAATTGACTTTGCATCATCCTATAGAGCGCCAACACCAACAGCAGCAGCTACTAAAGTAACGCCTAATAATAAACAAGATTTAATAAGTGATTTAGATATAAATATAGGTCGTATTAATAGTCAAATTAAAAGACTTTTAACTGAAAAATTTATTAAATACGATAACATTATTAACAGTTATGGACTTAAAAATTTTGTAAATATAGTTAATAGTAAAGAAGAATACATTAATAATATAATTTTCAACTTAAAAACTCTATCACCTATACAAAAAATTGAAAAGAAAACAGAATATCTTGATAGTCTTAATCATAGACTGAATATATTTGATATACACAACAAAATAAATGCTTATACAGATAAAATAGATGATTATACAAAAAAAATGAAATATTATTTTCAGATTAATTTAAAAGAAAAAGATGCAAAACTAAATGAACTGTTCGAGAAAATAGACTTAGTTAACCCTAGTAATATCTTAAAAAAAGGTTATGCCTTGGTTTATCAAAAAGATAGGATAATTAAGCGTTCAGATTCTATAATTCAAAAGTTAGAATTCGAAGTAAAATTTTATGACAGTTCTTTAACAGCAAAAAAAGTGAGGTAATTATGAAAGAAAAATTTGAGGAATTATTAAAAGAACTTGAAGAAATTATCAAGAAATTAGAAGAAGGTAATCTAGATTTAGATGAATCAATTGCAAAATATCAAAGAGGAATTGAACTAGCTAAAAAATGTAAAAAACAATTACAAGATGCTAAGGAAATAGTAGTTAATAAAATGAATGAAAAAGATCAAGATGAAAAATAATTCCTCTTTTGTCTTAATAGAAGAACATCTTAACAAAATACTTAATAATTACTACGAAGATTTTAAACAAGCAATATCTTATTCATTGTTTGGAGGCAAAATGCTTCGTGGTCAATTATTATTGTTAGGTTTAAAAGATTTGAATTTTAACATTGATAAAAGCATTGATATTGCGTGCGCTTTAGAAATGATTCAAGCGTATTCTTTGGTTCATGATGATTTACCTGGTATGGATAACGATGATTACAGAAGAGGTAAACTTACTAACCATAAAGTTTATGGTGAGGGTGTTGCTGTCTTAGTAGGTGATGCTCTATTAAATGATGCTATTTATATAATCTCTGAAAATGTTTTTTTTGAAAAAGAAATTTTAATAGAAGTTATTAAAAATGTAACTTACAAATTGGGCAGTAATGGAATGATATTAGGACAATATCTTGATTTGACTACAAAAGGATCTAACACGAATCTATTAGAAGTTAAAAAAATTAGACAACTAAAAACTGTTAATTTTTTTGAATTGGTTTTTGTAATTATTGGAATATTATCAAAAAGTGAAAGTCAAAAAGTTTTAAAAATGGAAAAAATCGGAAATTTAATAGGCCACGCTTTTCAAATTAAAGATGACTTAGATGATTTTATTAACGATAAGACTAGTGATAAAATTAACGACAGACCAACAGTAACTTGTGTTAACTCTATTGAAAATATAAAAAGAACATTAGCAGATATTAAAAATGAGTGCATTAATGAGATAATACTTATATTTGGAAAAGGAGAAATTCTAAAAATATTTGAAAGGATGTTCTATGAGTATTGATTTAAAAGAAATTAAATCACCTGATTTTTTAAAAAAACTTAATATTAAAGAACTGATAAAATTATCTGATGATATTAGAAATTATATAATTGATTCTATAAGTAAAACCGGTGGACATCTATCATCTAATTTAGGTGTTGTTGAACTTACTATTGCTTTACACTATGTTTTTAATTCTCCCTATGATAAGCTAATTTTTGATGTAGGACATCAAAGTTACGCACACAAAATACTAACAGGTAGAGCAAAAGATTTTTCTACCTTAAGAAAATTTAAAGGCTTGAGTGGATATATTAAGTATAGCGAAAGCGTTCATGATGTTTGGGAAGCTGGTCATAGTTCAACATCTCTTTCTGCATCTGCAGGTTTTTTAGAAGCAAAAAGAAACGGAAATCCTGATATTGGAGAAGTAGTCACTATAATTGGAGATGGTTCTATTGAAAATGGTTTATCATTTGAGGCTTTAAATTATTTGAGCAATTTAAGTGGTGTTAAGCCGATAATTATTTTGAATGACAACGAAATGTGCATTTCAAAAAATGTAGGATTCCTAGCAAAAAAATGTAATAAAATAAGAATAAAACGTTCATATAATGTAATCGGTAAATTAACTCCATCTTTCTTAAGTAGATTTTTTGGAAGAATAAAAAGTTCATTAAGAGAATTGATTTATGGGAATAATATATTTTCATCTTTAGGATATAAGTATTTTGGTCCGATTGATGGCCATAATATAAAAGATTTAATAATGTATTTAAATTATGCTAAAAAAAGTCAAAACCCTGTTTTAATACACGTAAAAACTATCAAGGGAAAAGGATATAAATATGCTGAAACTGACGTGAATGGTGTTTGGCATGGAGTTAATTCATTTGAAATCGAATCTGGAAAAAGCATAAAAAACAATGATGCTAACATGGTCAGTTGGAGTTTAGGTATAAGCGATATTGTAACTAAATATGCTAAATCTAACCATAATATCAAAATAATATGTCCTGCAACTATGTCCGGGTCTGCATTTGATGTTAACCAAGAATTAATCCCTGACCAAATCATAGATGTTGGAATTGCTGAAGAACATGCTGTTGTAATGGCTGCTGCAATGTCAAGAAATGGAATTATTCCGGTTATATCAATGTATTCAACCTTTCTTCAAAGAGCTTATGACCAAATTAATCATGATGTTTGTAGAAATTCAAATCACGTGATATTTTTAATTGATAGAGCTGGTATAGTAGGAGGAGACGGGGATACCCATCAAGGAGTTTTTGATATTGCTTTTTTATCTCATTTACCCAATATGATTATCGCAATGCCAAAAAACTTAACTGAATTTGATAGGATTTTTGGATTTGCTTTAGAGATTAAACAACCTTTTGCAATAAGATATCCCAGAGGAAATGTAGAGATAATTGATCATATAGAAAACTTCGAATTTGGAAAATGGGAAGAAGTAATACCTATTTCTAGTAGAAATATAATTACATATGGATCTAATGTAAAAATTTTCGAAAACCAGATAAAAAAGTTAAATGTTAAGATCGGTTTAATCAATGCTAGGTTTATAAAACCTTTAGATAAAGAAATGATAAAAAAATTAGATAATTGTGAAGTTTGGATTTATGAAGAAGTCATAAAAACTGGTTCATTATATACTCAAATTTTACAAGAAACAAATGACATGAATCTTAATATTAAATGCAAAAGTTATTCAATTGACAATATATACGTAAATCACGGTGATACTGAATCCGTAAAAAATGAATTAAATCTTAATGTTATAAAAATATTAAAAGGTGAAATATGATAATTTTTTTAAGCGTTAAAAATTTAGCGATAATTGAAAATCTTGAAATTGATTTCAAAGATAAAATGACAGTTTTGACAGGTGAAACTGGAGCTGGGAAGACCTTAATAATTGATGCTATAAGCTATTTATTTGGAGAAAAAACCACTAAAGATATAATTAGAACTGGTGAAGAAAAAGCTGTAATTGAAGGTATATTTACTGATAATTCTAAATTATTAGAAGAGAAATTAGAATCTTACGGAGTTGAGATAGATAGTCAAATAGTAGTAAGACGAGAAATTTCAATTAATGATAAAAACATTTGCAGGGTTAATGGTGTATCAATTAGTGTAACCAAATTGTCAGAGATTGCAGAATACTTCGGTGATATCCATCAACAAAATGATACTATAGGCTTAATAAATCCAAAAAACTATCTAGATTTTATTGACTCAAACTTAAATAATGATTTAATCTTAGAATATCAAAACTATTTATCACTCTTTAAAAACAAAAATCAAGAATTAAAAAAACTAGTTGAAAAACAAAAACTTTTCACTGATCAAGAAGATTTTTTAAGATACCAGTTTTTAGAACTAGAAAATGCAAAAATTGATATCAAAGAAGAGAATGAATTGCTAGAAAAAATAAAAATTATAAATAACTCTGAAAAAATCAGTTCATTAATTAATGATTTTAAGTCAATTTATGATAAAGAAAATGTTTTAGAAAAAATCTACCTTTCAGTAGGTTATTTAAAAAGTTTAGAAAAAATTATACCGAAAATAAAAGATGAAATTGCTATAATTGAAGATAGTTATTATAACATTGAAGACGCAATTTCTAAAATTAAATCTATGAATAATATAGAAACTGTTGATATTGCTGAGATAAACTATATTAACGAGAGACTATACATTTATAATAGTTTACAAAAGAAATATAAAAAAAATACCGAAGAATTATTAAATTTCAAAGAAGAATTGCTTGAAAAAATAAATAGCTTAGAAAGTTATGAACTTGATTTGAAGCGATTTGAAAATGAAATTTTAGAAATTAAAGAGAACGTAATGAATATTGCCATAAAAATAAGCGAAATTCGAAAAAATGAAGCTCTAAAAATTCAAAAATTAACTAATGAATATCTTAAAGAACTTCATTTAAATGACTCTTCTTTTAAAATTGAATTTAGCCAAACCGATTTTTCTAAAACTGGTATTGATAATGTTGACTTTCTAGTTTCGTTCAATTTGGGTGAAAAATTAAAACCTTTGTCAAAAGTTGCTTCAGGTGGTGAAATGTCTAGATTTATGTTAGCTTTAAAAGCATCAATTAATTCAAAATTAAATTCAAAATTATTTATATTCGATGAAATAGATCAAGGTGTTAGTGGAGCAGTTGCACAAAGTATTGCAATTAAGTTAAAAACAATATCTAAAGAGAATCAAGTATTATGTATTTCACATTTACCACAAATTGCTGCAATTGCTGATTACCACATGAAAATCAGCAAACAAATCAAAGATGATAGAACTACCACTACAACTAAGTATTTAAATTATAATGAAAGAGTAAGTGAAATTGCAAGTATGATTTCGAAAGATAAAATCACTGATAGCAGTTTAATGCTAGCAAAAGAATTATTAAAAGAGTAAAATTTAAGATTTCTTAAATTTTATTTTTTTATGAGACTTCATTGTTAGTTGCATTTTTTATAAAAATTTGGTAAAATATATACAATTAGGTGAAATTATGTATGAAGAAATAGACAAAATGCAGTATACTCCAATGATGAGACAATATTTAGAAATTAAAGAGCAATATAAAGATACTTTAGTATTCTTTAGATTAGGTGATTTTTATGAAATGTTTTTTAATGATGCAATATTAGCTTCAAAGGAATTAGAGATAGTACTTACGGGTAGAGATGCAGGCACCAGCGAAAGAGTACCTATGTGCGGAGTCCCTTTTCATAGTGTTGATTCATATATAGATAAACTAACAGAAAAAGGCTATAAAATAGCAATAGTAGAACAAGTTGAGAATCCAAAAGAAGCTCAAGGAATTGTAAGAAGAGAAGTTATACGAATAGTTACACCTGGTACAATTTTATCAGGTGCTAATTTTGATGAAAAAAGTAACGTTTTCATCGGTTCTATTTCAGCAGAAAAAGATAAATACATCTTTTGTTATGCTGACTTATCAACTGGAGAAATACATTTGATGAATATACCACTTAATGAAGATTTACTACAAAATGAAATCATCAAACTAAATATTAGAGAATTAGTAGTAGATAATAATTTCAATTATATTTACCTTCCATATTTAAAAAACAGTCTATCAATTACTATATCACAAGAAACAAATGATAATCCAATAGCTTACTTAAAAAGTTTATCTGAAGGATTAGATAAAAGTGAAGAAAAAACTTTTTATAGATTACTAAATTATTTAATAAAAACACAAAAAAGAACTTTATTACATTTACAAAAAGTTAATAAAATTTCAAGTGCTAATTTTTTAAAGATAGATTTTTCATCAAGAAGAAATTTAGAATTACTTGAAACTTTAAGATTTCAAAATAAGAAGAATACATTATTGAATATTTTAGATAAATGCCAAACAGCTATGGGCAGTAGATATTTGAAACAATCTATAATGTTTCCTTTAGTATCAATCGAGGAAATTAATCAAAGATTTGATGTTATAGATATTTTAAAAAATAATTTTATAGAAACATCAGAAATTAGAGATATGCTATCTTTAATTTATGATCTAGAAAGAATAAGCGGAAAAATTGCCTATGAAAGTGCAAATCCAAGAGATTTGTTACAATTAAAAAAATCTTTAAATGTAATTCCAAAAATTATAACGTTAATTAATAAATTAAAAATAAAAAAATTTTCTAAATTAGATAACTATCAAAACACTATAATTAAAATTAGTGATCTTTTAAATTCATCAATATCTGAAGATGCACCTTTCTCTTTGAAAGATGGCAATATTATTAAATCAAATTATAATTTAGAATTAGATGAATTAAAAAAAATCAACTCAGAAAGTAAGGAATATTTAGTATCATTAGAAAATAAAGAACGCTTAAAAACAGGGATTAAAAATTTAAAATTGGGCTATAATAGAGTATTTGGATATTACATAGAAATATCTAAAGGGAATGCTATTAATGTTAAACAAGAATTTGGATATATCAGAAAACAAACTCTTAGCAATGCAGAAAGATATATTACAGAAGAATTAAAAGAAAAAGAAGCCTTAATCTTAAGAGCAGAAGAAAAAACACTTGAATTAGAATATAAAATTTTCTGTGATATTAGAAATGAATGCAAACTATATATAAATGATTTTCAAAATATAGCTAAGATAATCTCCGAAATAGACATGCTGCAATCTTTTACTAAAGTAAGTAATGAAAATAATTATGTCAGACCATCTTTAAACAATGATAATTTTATTGAAATTAAAGATAGCAGACATCCAGTTATTGAAATCTTTCTAACTGATGAAAAATTCAATTCTAATGATCTAACTATGAATCCAAATGATTCGATATTACTAATCACGGGCCCAAATATGAGTGGTAAATCCACTTTTATGAGACAAATTGCCTTAATATCTATTATGGCACAAATAGGTTGCTTTGTTAGTGCAAAAAAAGCTAATATTCCTGTCTTTGACCAAATATTTACAAGAATAGGTGCAGCTGATGATATAGTAGGAGGTCAATCCACTTTTATGGTAGAAATGAATGAGGTTAATAATGCTTTAAAGTATGCTACTATAAATAGTTTAATATTATTTGACGAAATTGGTAGAGGGACTGCAACATATGACGGAATGGCTTTAGCACAAGCTATTATTGAATTTATTCATGAGAAAATAAAATGTAAGACTTTATTTTCTACACACTACCATGAAATAACAGTTTTAGAAAATGATTTAGAAAATCTTAAAAATGTTCATGTTTCGGTTCGGGAGGAAAAAGGTGAAATAATTTTCATTCATAAAGTTTTAAAAGGACCTGCTGATAAAAGTTATGGTATTAATGTTGCGAAAATAGCTAAACTACCAATAGAAGTAACTTTAAGAGCTAATGATCTACTTAATAAACTTGAAGATAACACTATATTTAAACACAAAAAATTCTCCATAAAAAACTATCAACAACCTTTAATTTTTGATTCTACAACGGAAATTGAATCAGAAGTTTTAAACGAAATTAAAAATATAGATTTAAATAAAGTTAATCCTATTGATGCATTAAATAAATTATCCGACTTACAAAAGAAAATTAGAAAATGAGGTAATTATGCCTAAAATTCAAAAACTAGACCAACATATGGCTAATTTAATTGCTGCAGGAGAAGTGATAGAAAGAGCAGCTTCTGTAGTTAAAGAATTGGTTGAAAACTCAATAGATGCCGATGCGAAAAATATAACCATTTTTCTAAAAGACTCTGGTATCAAAGAAATTACGGTGTCAGATGATGGTAATGGGATGGATTCTGAGGATGCTAGATTGTCTGTTTTGCCTCATGCTACAAGTAAAATTAAAGAACCTCGCGACCTAAACTCCATAAAAACTTTAGGTTTTAGAGGAGAAGCTTTACCAAGTATTGTGGCAGTTTCCCACTTTACTTTAAAAACTAGTACTGATGGATTAAAAGGTGTTATTTTTTCTTATAAAGGTGGAAACTTTATATCGGAAGGTATAATTTCTCAACCTAAAGGAACTGAAATTTCGGTAAAAAATTTATTTTATAATACTCCAGCAAGGCTTCAAAACATTCAATCGCTTAATATTGAATTGAGTTACATTGTTGACTTTATTAATAAAATTGCATTAGCCCATCCTAATATTTCTTTTAAACTTATAAATAATGATAAAACAATAATACAAACAAATGGTAATAGTAAAGTTTTAGAAGTGATATCCAACATATATGGGTATGAAATTGCTAAAAACATGCTGGATTTATTTGATGCTGATGGGTATTTTAAAGTTTACGGATTTACATCTAATTTAGAAGTTACTAGATCTAATAGATCTCAAATCAATATTTTAGTCAACAATCGAAGCGTTAGAAATTTTGCTATAATAAATGCAGTTGTAAATGGATATGAAGACAAACTAATGAAAGGTAGATATCCAATATCTATAATACAAATTGAAGTTGATCCATCACTAGTAGATGTAAATATTCATCCAACTAAATCAGAAGTTAGATTCACTGATGAATCTAGATTGTTAGAATTAATAAAAACAGCAATTAAAAGAGCCCTAAATAGAGTTAGTTTGATAATCGATAAAAGTAAAAATGATAATCAAGATAAAGAGTTACTTAACAAGAATACAATCGACCAAACAATAAATTTTATAAAAGATGAATATAAGTCTATACCAGAAAATACTGAAAAAATCATTGAAAATTATGAAACTAAAAAAGAAAATTGTGAGATTGAAAATACGCAATTTTTACAAGAAGAAATTCTATTTAATAGTAAAGAAACAAACTTTAATACAAAATTGCCAAAGATGTATTATATTGGACAACTTTTTGGAACTTACATTTTAGCTCAAAATGAAGAAAAATTTTATTTGATTGATCAACATGCCGCTATGGAAAGAATCAATTATGAAAAAATAATTTTTGAAATGAATAAAGAAAAAGTTATGACCCAAGAATTAATTGTTCCAATAAAAGTAGATTTTAGTTTGAGTGATTCTATTTTAATAGATAATAAAATTAATGAAATCAAAGAATTAGGTATTGAAATCGAAAATTTTGGAAGTGGTTCTTTTTTAGTTAGACAAATTCCTACTTGGATAATTAAAAACCAAGAAAAAGAATTTGTTGAAGAAATTTTAACTAATTTAATAGCTAATAAAAAAAATTCAAAAATACAATTTATTGAATTCGTTGCCAAATCACTTGCGTGCAAAGAATCATTAAAAGCTAATACTTACATTAATAGTACTGAGGTAGATTTTTTAATTCAAAGACTAGAAAATTGTGATAACCCACATACTTGCCCTCATGGAAGACCAACCATAATTAGTTTGAATCAAAAAGAAATCGAGAAATGGTTTAAAAGAATTATATGAAAGTAATTGTTATTACTGGCCCCACAGGAATTGGTAAAACTGATGTATCTATAGAACTTGCAAAAAAGTTAAAAGGTATAATAATAAACGTAGATGCTGCCCAGTTCAAAAAAGATATAAATATTGGAACTGCTAAAATTTCTGAAGAAGAAAAATTGATAGTAAAGCATGAAATGATTGATTTTTTGAATATAAATGATAATTTTAACATTTATGATTTCCAAAAAAAAATCCGTCCTTTGATAGATTATTACTTAAATAATAAAATCCAACCTATATTAGTTGGAGGATCAGGTTTATATATCAAGTCTGCTCTTTTTGATTATAAACTTTGCGAAAAGTCTAGAAATCTGGATTTTGAAGAAAAGTATTCTAATCTTACAAATCAAGATTTACACAACATCTTAGCAAAAATCGATCAAATTTCAAGTAAAAAAATTCATTGCAATAATAGAAGACGAGTCTTAAGAGCTTTAGAAATTGCTGAGTCAGGACAATTGCTTAGTGCTAAAACTGAAAAAAACAAATGTCTATATGATACAATTTTTATAAATCTAATGACCGATAGAAATACATTATACTCAAGAATAAACAAAAGATTCGATAATATGATTAAAGCTGGATGGATAGAAGAAGTCTCAACACTTAAAAATAATAACGTTAATATAGACAGATTGATGGAAATAGGTTATAGAGAAATTAATAAATATTTAGATAATACATTGTCCTTTGACGAATGTGCTGAAATTATAAAGCAAAAAACTAGAAATTATGCAAAGAGACAAATAACTTGGATAAAAAACCAACTTAGTTGTCATAATGTAGAAGTCAATTACAACAATATTGATGAAACTGTCTCACAAATAATAAATATTATAAAAAACAATCTAGAAAGTGTGCAAAAATGACAAAAATAGATATCATCAGTTATAAACATAGCGGCGAACTACATAGAGTATGGAAAAACGCTATTAAAATTTATGAAGACGATGAAAAAATTATTGTTTTAAATAATAAGGTAGAAGTCATAGATGGAGATGGACGAAAGTGGAAAACAAGAGAACCTGCTATATGTTATTTCTATAAAAACCTTTGGTTTAATGTTATATGTATGATTAAAAACATTTCTAATGATATTTATTATTACTGTAACTTAAGTTCTCCATTTATTGAAGATTTAGAAGGTATAAAATATATAGATTATGATTTAGATGTTAAACTATTTCCAAATGGAGATATACTAGTATTAGATCGTGATGAATATGAGTTTAATGTTATTGATTTAAATTATTCTAATGAAATAACAGAAATCATAGAGAAAAGCTTAACATTAGTTTTAGAAAAAATTAAAAATAATTTAGAACCTTTTAACAACGATATAATTTTAAATTTGTACGAAAAAATAAAAAAAGGAGTGAAAATATGAAAGATCCAAGGTTTTTTCAATTGTCTGAATTACTAGTTAAACACTCTATAAAAATGAAAGAAAACGAAAATGTTTTATTACGGGCAGATATTGAGAGTATCCCACTTCTAAAAACTCTTATTAATGTAATCCATCAAAATGGTGGTATTCCATATGTACAACTCCGTGACGAAGATATAACTAGAGAAGTTATTATTAATGCAAAAGAACAGTATTTTGATAAACTTTCCTCATGGAATGAATCAATTTACAAAAGTATAGACTCATGTATCTCTATTTACGCAGAAAAAAATGATAGTTATATGGAAGATGTACCTATGGAAATACAAAAAATGGCATCAATAAAAATGAGAAAGTCTTCGGATATAATTATTAATGAAAAAAAATGGGTTTTATTAAATTATCCAACCTATGGGCTGGCACAAAAAGCAGGTATGAGTTACGAAAGATTTTTTGATTATCTTTTAGATGTTTGTACAGTTAATTATAAAAAAATGGAAGAGGATTTAATGCCCTTAAAAACATTGATGGAAAAAACGGATCGAGTTAGAATTGTTGGGAATGAAACAGACTTAACATTTTCAATTAAAAATATTCCATCTATCATATGTGCTGGCACTGCTAATATTCCTGATGGAGAGATTTTCACAGCACCTATAAAAAATTCCGTTAATGGTACTATTAAGTACAACACAGCTAGTCCCTATCAAAGTATTGTTTTCAAAAATGTAAAACTTAAATTCGAAAACGGAAAAATTATTGAAGCTACAGCTGATGACAATATCGAAAAATTAAACCAAATACTCGATACAGATGAGGGTGCAAGGTATATTGGTGAATTTGCTTTAGGTGTTAATCCTAAAATTATGCATCCAATGGGAGATATTTTATTTGATGAAAAAATTGCAGGAAGCTTGCATTTTACTCCCGGCCAATGTTACAAAGGTGAAGCAGAAAATGGAAATGATTCCTCTATACATTGGGATTTAGTATTAATTCAAAGATCAGAATATGGTGGTGGGGAAATATATTTTGATGATGTCCTAATAAGAAAAGACGGTATTTTTACACTTGACCAATTGAAAAATTTGAATTTCGAATAAATCATAAGAAAATATCATAAATAAATTTAAATAACTTGAATATAACGCAATTTTTATGTATAATAAATATATAAAAAAAAATAGAAATAGAGGTGTTGCTTTTTGGTTCCACTCACGTCGATTAATAACAGTATATTATTGAGTAGTTTGCTTTTAAATATTCCTTTTTTTATTGCATTGATTATTTTGCTTGTTTTTTCTGCATTTTTTTCTGCTAACGAAACAGCTTATTCAAGTGTCAATATAATTAGAATTAAAAAATATCAAGAAGACAAAATTAAAGGTGCTAATAAAGCAGTATTTATTGCTGAAAAATTTGATTTGACATTAACTACAATATTAGTTGGTAATAATATAGTTAATATAAGTGCTACTACAATTTCGGTATTTATATTTAATAATTTGATATCAAATCCAACTACTTCAAATATATTAAGTACAATTTTCATGACTATTATTGTACTAATTTTTGGTGAAATTTTACCTAAATCTACTACAAAAATTAATCCCGAAAAATTTGTTCTAAGATATTCTGGTTTAATGTATTTTTTCATCAAATTATTATTCCCTATTACATTTTTCTTTTTAAAGTTAAGCAAAGCTTTATCTTCAAAAAATAAGAATAAAAATAACAATCCTTTAGTTACAGAAAACGAGCTAGAGTCAATTATTGATGTAATGGAAACAGAAGGAGTTATTGATGAAGATGACGCCGACTTGATTCAAAGTGCAATTTCCTTAAATACTAGGTCTGTTTATGATATTATGACACCTAGAGTAGATATGGTTGCTATTAATATTAATGATTCTATTGAAAGAATAAAAGAAAAATTTTTTAAATATCAGTTTTCTAGAGTTCCCGTTTATGAAAATGACAAAGACAATATAATCGGAATATTAAGCGAAAGAGATTTTTTTACTAGTTTATTAAAAAATAAAGAAACTAAACTTTCTGAATTGCTTGTAACACCACTTTTTGTTCTTGAAACAACTAAGGTTGATGACTTAATTAGAGAGATGCAAAAACAAAAAAAACACTTTGCGATTGTTTTGGATGAATATGGTGGAACAAGTGGTATTGTAACAATGGAAGATGCTCTTGAGGAACTAGTAGGTGAAATTTACGATGAATATGATGACGAAAACGGAGATCTAATAACTGAGATTGAACCAAATAAGTATTTGGTATCTAGTGAAGCTTCGCTTGAAGAACTATTTGACGATTTAAAAATAGGTAAAATTCCAGATGCTAAATATACTAGTGTAGGAGGATTTTTATATGAAATTTCTGATGAAGTTCCCTACGAAGGAAAAGTTATCAAATATAATTCTTCATATGAAGAGCACGATTTAGAAAACCCAGTTTATAAAGAATACGAATTAGTATTTACAATATCTAAAGTAGATCATCGAAGAATTAGAAATATTTTATTAGAAATTATAGAATTAAAAAAAGTTGAAGATCCCGAATAACTTAAACACCTAAAATTACTTAGGTGTTTTCTTTTAAAAATAAATAATTGTTTTTTAACTCCAAGTATGGTAAAATACTCTAGGAATGGTGAACGATGGAAAGATTACAAAAAGTTATAGCTCAAGCAGGAATAACTTCGCGAAGAAAAGCTGAAGAATTAATTCTTGAAAATAGAGTATCTGTTAATGATATCGTAGTAAACTCTATGGGATACAAAGTTTCTCGTAGTGATATAATTAAAGTTGATAATATTATAATTGAAAAACAAGAACTTAAATATTATGTTTTAAATAAACCTAGATATATAATCTCATCAACTACAGATGACAAGAATAGAAATACTATAATTTCTTTTTTGCCAAATGAACTAAAAAAATACAATCTATTTCCGATTGGAAGATTAGATTATGATACTAAAGGAGTTATATTACTTACTAATGATGGAGAATTATCTAATTTATTAATTGGTCCAAATTCAAATGTTGAAAAAGAATATTTGGTAAGAACCACTGGAATTCCTAGCAAAGAAACACTTAAAAAAATTGCTAATGGAGTAGATATAGGTGGATATACTACAAAAAAATGCAAAGTTAAAATTGATTCAATTGATAATATTAACAACTCAGCTTCAATAAATATAATTATCGAAGAGGGAAAATATCATCAAATTAAAAAAATGTTTGAAGTAGTAGGACACAAGGTTAAAAGGTTAAGCAGAATTAGATTTGGATGTATTAAAATAGACAACATAAAAGAGGGAGAAGTTAGAGAACTTAGTTTTCATGAAGTAAAACAACTTTATTCCTTAAATAATAATAAGCAATAAGTTAATAAAATTAATATTGAATTTTTCTATATTTTATGATATAATAATAGAGTATTTTTGAGGTGATTACATGGGATGGCAAATTGCAATTGATGGTCCAGCAAGTGCTGGAAAAAGTACTATTGCTAATGCATTATCTAAACATTTTAATTTTATACACTTAGACACTGGTGCTATGTATCGAGCAATTACTCTAAAAGCATTAAATCTAAAAATTAACCTAACTAATGAGAATGAATATAACTTTTTAGAAACTACTGATATTACTTTCAAAAAAGAAAAAATTTTTTTAGATGGCGTTGATGTTAGTGATAAAATTAGATCAATCCAAGTTACTGAAAATGTTTCTTTAGTATCTACCTTTAAAACTGTAAGAGCAAAATTAGTAAAACTTCAAAGAGAATATGCTGCAAATGATAACATAGTAATGGATGGAAGAGATATTGGAACGGTTGTTCTTCCTAAAGCTAATTTAAAAATTTTTTTAGATGCAACTGTTGAAGAAAGAGCAAATAGAAGAAGATTAGAAAGATTAGAAAAAAATAGTTTAGATATTTCAATTGAAGATACGATAAAAGAGATTACTGAAAGAGATTATAAAGACTCTAATAGGAAAATCAGCCCATTAAAACAAGCTGATGATGCCATAAGGATCGATACAACAAATTTAGGTATTAACCAGGTATTGCATAAAGTAATACAATTAGCTATAGAAAGAGGTTTTAAAATGGAAAACGAAAAAGATTTATTAGAAAAAAAGGAAACAAAGCAAGAGGGAGAAGATAGTAAATCTTTAAGCGAAGAAAATACTACAGTATCTGAGAAAAATTCTAACTCATCAAAATTAAAAAATTTACAACAAGTTGAAGGTGTTGTTAAGGAAGTTACTAAAGCAAAACAAGTAAATGACAAAATTATAGATGAAAAAGTTGTTTTTACTTTTGAAAACGGACAAGAAGGAATTCTATCTCATAATGATACGACTGTTAAAGATAGTGAAAGTTTATTTGATTTTTTTGAAATTGGTGAAAAATACACAGTAGTTGTTAAAAAAACTTTGCCAAATAATAAAGTACTAGTTTCTACTAAATTAGTAGAAAAAAGAAAAGATCTTTCAAAATACGAAGAAATTATAAAAAACCATGAAACTATTGTTGCTAAAGTTATTAAAGAAATTCCTGAAGGATTATTGCTAAAACATGATGATTTTTCATGTCTTTTACCGTCTTCTCAAATTGATTTAAAATCAGAAGAAATTAAAAAAATAATTGAACAAGATTTAGAAGTTGCTCCAATTCGTCTTGATTTTACTAGAATTCGCTTAATAGTAAGTCATAATGTAGCTAAATCTATTAAATACAAAGCTAATAAAGAAGTGTTTTTAAATAATATTAAAATAGGTGATGTATTAGATGGGACTGTTAAAACTATTAAAGAATATGGTGCCTTTATAGAATTAGAACAAGGTATTGAAGGGTTACTTCATATTTCAGAAGTTGCACATAGCCATATCGATATCAATGATTGCTTAAAAGTTGGAGAAAACATTAAAGTTCAAGTCATTAAAATAGATAATAATCAAATAGGTCTTTCTCGAAAAGCTATTTTGCCAGACATGTGGAAAGAATTTAGTGAGAAAAATAAAGTTGGAGATATCGTAAACGTAATCGTTTCTGAAATAAACAAATCCGGAGTTGTTGTAAAAATCAACGAAGAAATATCTGGGTTTATTCCAAAGAGTGAGTTTTCTTGGGAAAGAGATACATACTTAACTGATTTAGTAAAAAAGGGCGATGCACTAGATGTAAAGATTATTGAAATAGATCCTTTAAAAAGACGAATAATATTATCTCGTAAAAAATGCCAAGACAATCCTTGGGAATGTTTAAACCTAAAACAAAACGATTCTGTCAAAGGTATTGTCACAGTTATATTAAAAGATGGGATTAAAGTTAACGTTCAGGGTATCTTAGGGTATGCTTCTAAACGAAGTTTAGGCAATGTTAGCCTAAGCAATTATAAAGTAGGTAATGAAATAGAATTAATCGTTAGAGTTTTTGATAAAAATGAGATGAAGTTAATTCTAGCTTCTCAAATGCAAAGCGATTCATTTACTAGTACAAGTAAAAGTACAGATAAGGAAATTTCAAAAGTTCTAAAAGAACAAAAGAAAGTACTAAATACTTTTGGTGATCTTGCTGATTTAGATAAATGGCAAAAATAAGTAGGTGAAAGAATGAATGAAGTTGTAGCGATTGTAGGTAGACCAAATGTTGGTAAGTCAAGTTTATTTAATAGAATAATTGGTGAAAGAAAATCTATTACCGATGACGCTAGTGGAGTAACTAGAGATCGAATATACGCAAAAACTTCATGGCTTGATCAAAAATTTTCGGTTATTGATACAGGAGGGATCATCATAAAAGATGAGCCCTTTTCTAAAGAAATAAGAATACAGGCAGAAATCGCAATTCAAGAAGCTGATTTAATTATAATGATTGTAGATGTAAGAGTTGGAATTATTCAAGAGGATATTGATGTTGCAAATCTATTAAAGAGATCAAAAAAACCAATTATTTTAGCAGTTAACAAAGTTGACGATAATAGTTTTAAAGATCAAATATATGAATTTTATAGTTTAGGTATTGAAAATATTATTCCTATCAGTTCCTTACACGGCATAGGTATAGGAGATTTACTTGATTTAACAATTAAATTGCTCCCTGAAAGAAAAATTGAAATTCACGATCCAAGTAAAATATATTTTTCAATTGTTGGACAACCAAACGTAGGCAAATCTACTTTATTAAATTCTCTAGTTGGAGAAAATAGAGTTATTGTTAGTTCTACTCCTAACACAACAAGAGATGCTATTGATATTGAATTTGAAAAAGAAGGCATACATTATGTAGCTATTGATACTGCAGGAATTAGAAAACAAAATAAAATATTTGAAAGAGCTGAAAAATATAGTGTATTAAGAGCCATAAATGCTATTGAAAAAAGTGATATTGTCTTGCTTGTTTTAGATGGAACAGAAGAAATAAATGAACAAGATAAAAGAATAGTTGGTTATGCACTTGATTATAATCGAGCCCTAATAATTGTTGTAAACAAATGGGACGCCGTTGAAAAAGATAGCAAAAGTATGAATAATACAAGTGAAAAAATAAGAAAACAATTTCAGTTTTTGGAGTATGTTCCTATAATCTTCGTTAGTGCATTGCATAATAAACGTATAAACTTGCTAACTGATTCTGTAAAAGTTGTTTATGAAAACTATATTAGACATGTTCAAACAAATGTGTTAAATGATATAATTCTAGACGCTTGCTTACTTAATCAACCACCGATATTTAATGGTAATAGATTGAAAATATCTTATGCCACACAAAGTGATATAAAGCCACCAACTTTTGTGCTATTTGTAAACGATGAAAAACACATGCATTTTTCATATTTAAGATATTTAGAAAATAAAATACGAGAAAATTTTTCTTTTGAAGGATGCCCAATAAAAATAATTTTAAGGAAGAAAGAATAATGAAATATAAAATATCTATAATTGGTGCTGGTAGTTGGGGAACTGCCCAATCAAGAATTTTAGCTGATAACGGCCATGATGTATTATTGTTTGATGTAGATGCGGATACAGTATTCGAAATTAATACTAACCATACAAATATTTCTAAATTAGGAGATGTGAAAATTCCTGCCTCTGTTTTGGCAACTACTTCAATCGAAGAAGCTGTAAACTATGCTGATATAATTATATTAGTGGTTCCTACTGCAGTTATGAGAAAATGTTTAATTAGTATCTCGAAAGTTATTCAATCAACTAAACTTTTTGTTAATGCTAGTAAAGGGATTGAACCCAACACTTTTAAAAGAGTTAGTGAAATAGTTTATGAAGAAATAGAAAATAAATATGTTAGGGGATTTGTTGCACTAACTGGACCTAGTCATGCAGAGGAAGTAATCTTAAAATTACCTACATTCATTTGTGCCGCTAGCGAGTGCTTAGAAAATGCAAAAATAATACAAAGTATCTATAGTAATAATACTTATTTTAGAGTTTATACATTGTTAGATTTAATAGGTGCAGAATTGGGCGGATCATTAAAAAATATTATAGCCATCGCTTCCGGAATGTTAGCTGGACTTGGTTACGGTGATAATATACGAGCTGCTTTAATAACACGTGGTTTAACGGAAATGATTAAAATTTCAGTTGAATTAGGTGCAAAAAAAGAAACATTATATGGATTAAGTGGACTAGGGGATTTAATCGTAACAACTATGAGCGAACATAGTAGAAATTTTCAAGCTGGAAAAAAAATAGCTCAAGGTAAAGATTTGAAACAATCTTTAAAAGAAATGACTATGGTAGTAGAAGGAGCTAGAAGCGCAATGGCAGCTTATCAGTTAGTAAAAGAGAAGAACATTGATGCTCCAATAATCGAAGCTGTTTATGATATTTTATACAACTATAAAGACCCACAAACCGCTATGAGTGACTTAATGAACAGAAAATTAAAATCAGAATAAAAAAAAGTATTTAAATTAATTAATATACAATTTAAAAAGCACTTCGCGTTTTTTGCGAAGTGCTTTTTATTGACCATTAAATTGCTCCTAAAGCCTAAGTAATTAACCTTCTTTTTTTGTGTCAAAATACACATTGTCAATTGTTTTTAAATAATTAACCAAAGGAGAGTATCCAGTTTCTACTTTTTTTCCTAGTTTAGAGATTTTAGAAATACTAATACTTTTATCACCCGAATCTTTTAAGTTGCTAAAATCTTTAATATCTAACAAATATACTTCATTAAACAATCTAAAAAAGATAATTAAAAATGCAATACCTCCCATTTTATTAACACTTAGTAAATGATTTATTTGATGTATAGAAATGTTTTTAAATGGAAATAAATTAGAATTAGTTTCTTTAGCTTCAAAATCAATATACTTACCTTTGTAAATCCCATTATAATCAGTAGTAGAAGCTGTTCGATAATAAGCTTCAGTAATTTTTGCGCGTGATCTTTTTGGATATTCAACTTTAACTACTTGAATAGGTGTAGGTTTTTTATGAATATTAGCAATATTATTAGTTAAATAATACTCATTAGATAAATTTATTTGATTCTCAAAAAGCATTCCTAAAGATTTTATTTTAGAAGTTTTAATACTATCATTCTTTACTCCATTTGCGTAATTAATTTTCATTAAACTACCTCCTAAAATATATTGGATGTAAAAATTTAATTTACTTTAATTTCTTTCTTTACTATAGTAATTTCACCAGCTTTTACAAGTGATATTTTAGTAATAACAGGGCCTACTAATTCATAGAATAATGTAGCACATAATACAACTGTCATTATTTGCGAAGCGTATATAGGAAGACCAGATGATGCTAATTGTGCCATACCTATTGCAACACCCGCTTGTGGTAATAATCCAAATCCAAGATATTTTTTAATTTTCGGATCACTTTTTGTTATACTAGCTCCAATGTAAGTTCCAAAGTATTTTCCAAGTGATCTACAAACTATATATACAATTCCAATTATTCCTATTGAAGGAATAACTGTAAAGTTAAGTTCTGCGCTTGATACTACAAAAAATAGCATAAAAAGTGGAGGAGACCATCTTTCAATTCCTTCAATTATTTCTGTAGCGCGATCACGCAAATTACAAAAAACTACGCCTACTGCCATACAAGTTAACAACGAAGACATTTCAAATTGAGTAGTTGAAGAAATATATTCACATAAGCCTACTCCTGCAAGAACTATAGTTATCATAAGAGTAAGTCTATTCGCTCTAGATTTAAACCATTTTGTTCCAAACACTAATAAAAAACCTAAAAGTGCACCCAAAAATATTGAAAACAAAATTTCACAAATAGGGAAAACAAAAGTATTATAAACCGAAATACTAACGTTATTAGCTATTGTTTTAGCAATTGAAAAAAGTATAGCATATATAATTAAACCTAAAGCGTCATCAAACGCAACAACTGGTAATAATGCATCAGTAACTGGGCCTTGAGCCTTGTATTGTCTTATTACTAACAATGTAGCAGCCGGTGCAGTAGCTGTTGCAATTGCACCTAAAATTAAAGCTAATGCAATTGGTACCTGAAAAACAATTAAGCCGATTATCACAAATATGACAGCTAGCGAAGCTTGTAATATAGTAATGACTACTATTTTTCCCCCAATTGCCTTTAAGTTCTTTAGTTTAAATTCGCCTCCAATTGAAAAAGCAACAAAACCTAAGGCAATTGGTATAAAAATTTTTAAAGTTTCAATATTATCAATAGTTATAAAATTAAAGCAATAGGGCCCAATAATTACACCAGCAATTAGGTATCCAGTTACATTAGGCAAGTTGAAAATTTTGACAACTCTTGTTAAAAGTAAGCCAGAAAATAAAATGATTGTTAAAACAAGAATAATATGCATATTATATCTCTATTCCCTCCACAAAAGAAACTGGAAAAGCAAACATGAACCCTTTCCCCTTAAGTTCTTTTAAATAATCCTTAACCAATTGTTTTAAGGTTTCGACTTTATCAGCATTCTTTAATATTATAAACAGTGCGGGGTGTTGAGTAGGCTCGCTTTCAATTAGTTTACTCAAACTACCAAAAATAGGAGCAGGTTCATCATCAGTTGAACATAGCAAAGCACTTCTTAATCCCATCGTTGGTAATATGCTGCCTCGATAGCCTTCTTCATAAATTTTTTTCATTAGTTTATGCATTAATTCATTATTATAAATAATAGTTACAAATATATACATACAATCACCTTCCTATTAAACTATTATACTACCAGCAAAACTTTTTTTCAAGAACTTCCTTATTTATTAATTTGTATTATCTTGATTTAATTTCAAAAATATTGTAAAATAACTAATATGGGTGGGTGTAAACTAATGATTAATAAAACAGAACTTTTAAAACAGCAACAATTTATACGTAACTTTTGTATTATCGCTCACATTGATCACGGGAAATCAACTTTAGCCGATAGAATTATTGAAAAAACACAAATGGTAAGTCTACGAGAAATGAAGGACCAATTACTAGACTCTATGGATATCGAAAGAGAAAGAGGCATTACCATTAAATTAAATGCTATTGAACTTTACTATACTTCTAAAGATGGCAATAAATATACATTCCACTTAATTGATACTCCAGGACATGTTGATTTTGCTTATGAAGTTTCACGATCACTTGCTGCTTGCGAAGGCGCAATTCTAGTAATTGATGCAGCACAAGGCATTGAAGCACAAACATTAGCTAATGCATATTTAGCTACTGACAATAATTTAGAGATTATCCCTTTGATTAATAAAATAGATTTACCAAGCGCTGATTGTGAGCGTGTTAAATCTGAAATCGAAAGTATTATAGGTTTAGACGCTTCTAGGACGATTCTAGCGAGTGCAAAACAAGGAATCGGAATAGACGAACTGTTAGAAGAAATAATTTTTAAAATACCGCCTCCGAAAGGGGACCCAAGCGCTCCATTGCAAGCCTTGATTTTTGATTCGCATTACGACCAGTATAGAGGAGTTATTCCTTTAGTAAGAATTGTTAACGGAACAATAAAAAAAGGTGATACTATTTATATGATGTCAACAAATTCTAATTTTGAAGTCATTGAAGTTGGTATCTATAACCCTAATGAAATGAAAAAAGAATTCCTTACAACCGGAGATGTAGGATACATCGTTGCGAACATTAGAGATATTCAGTACGTTAGAGTCGGAGATACTATCACTAATTTTGCTAATAAATCTTCTAAACCACTACCGGGATATAGAATATTAAATCCTATGGTGTATTGTGGTATGTTTCCAGTAGATAATTCAAAATATCAAGAATTGCACGATGCTTTAGATAAACTGAAATTAAACGATGCATCTTTAGTTTATGAATTAGAAACATCCCAAGCTTTAGGTTTTGGATTTAGAGTTGGTTTCTTAGGTATGCTACATATGGATATAATTCAAGAAAGAATCGAACGAGAATTTGGGTTAGACTTAATAGCTACTGCACCTAGTGTAATTTATAAAATTTTTCTAGAAAACAACTCTCATATTACGATAGATAACCCTTCTAAATTGCCTGATTCAAGCAAAGTAAAATATATAGAAGAGCCTTATGTCAAAGCTATAATAATGACTCCGAATGAGTATGTAGGAACTATTATGGAACTTTGTCAAAATAAACGTGGGATTTATTCAGATTTAAAATATCTTGATGCAAACCGCGTAGAAGTGATCTATGAAATTCCTTTATCAGAAATAATTTTTGATTTTTTTGATAGATTAAAATCAACTACCAGAGGATATGCTTCACTTGATTATCAACTGTCTCAATATAGAAAATCAAGTTTAGTAAGGATGGATATTCTATTAAATGGGGAAAAGGTTGATGCTTTAAGTGTAATAGTTCATAAAGATTCTGCCTTTAGAAGAGGAAAAGTAATAACAGAAAAATTAAAAGACTTAATACCCAGGCAACTTTTTGAAATACCTGTTCAAGCCGCAATAGGTAGCAAAATAGTAGCTAGAAGTACTATTAAAGCAATGCGAAAAGATGTTCTTGCAAAATGCTACGGTGGAGATGTAAGTAGAAAAAAGAAACTACTTTCAAAACAAAAAGAAGGAAAAAAACGAATGAAATCGGTCGGGAACGTAGAAATACCTCAAACTGCTTTTCTATCAGTACTATCCATAGATGAATAATACTGATATTATTAAAGGATTATATATTCACATTCCATTTTGTAATAATATTTGCAAGTATTGTGACTTTTTTAAAATAGTAGCTAGTGAAAAATTCATTTTTAAATATTGTGACTATTTAACTAAAGAAATACATCTCAAAAAAGAATATTTCAAAAATATTCGAACTATTTACATAGGAGGCGGAACTCCTAGTACTTTAAGTAAAGAAAACCTTATTAAAATTTTTAACTCACTGCGAAAAGTAATAGATTTCAATAATATAATTGAATTTACAATTGAAGCAAACCCTCTTGATATAACACCGACTTTCTTAGAACTAATTATATCTAATAATGTTACTAGATTAAGTATAGGTGTGCAAAGTTTTTCTAATACTAAACTTGAAGCATTAGGTAGAAAACATAACTGCAATGATTTACGTAATATGTTTGATATATTACGTAAAATTCCAATCAACGTTAGTTGTGATCTGATTTTCGGTTTAGAAAAGGACACTTACAAAACTTTCAAAAAAGATATAAAACTATTGCTTAATTATAAAGTTAAACATATTTCCTTATATGCCTTATCGCTAGAAGAAAAAACTATCTTTATGAAGGAATTTAAATCTAATAATTTTAAAACTTTATCAGGTGATGAATCCTTCAAAATATTTAATAAAACTTGTAAATTTCTTAAAAATAAAAAATATATCCATTACGAGATAAGTAATTTTGCAAAAAAAGGTTATTTTTCTAATCACAATTTACTGTATTGGAATAACGATAACTATATTGGTATTGGATGTTCAGCAAGTTCACATTTAGGAAAATTAAGATATACTAATCCTAAAAAATTTAAAGATTATTATGAAATGTTAGAACTAAACTCAAAAAAATATTATGAATTTGAAGAATTAGATTTAACAGAATCTATGAAAGAAGAAGTGATGTTAAATTTAAGAAAGCAAAGTGGAATCGATACTCTTAATTTTTTTGATAAATACCACAAAAATATTTTTGATGTTTTTCCAAATCTAAATTCAGTTATTTCTAATAAATTGTTAAAATATAAAGATAATCACATATTCATTCCAGAATCTAAATTTTACATATCAAATTATATAATAAATAAGATAATCTAAGGAGAAATATGTTAGAAAAACTATTTTTTGAGTATAAATATTATTTAGTAGGCGAAAGTAATTTAAGTAAAAGCTCTATATCTTCTTATTTAAAAGACGTGCAACAATATACAAATTACTTATCTAAATACAGAAATATTTCTTTTGCAGAAAAAATCTCTGTTGATGATATCCGTTCGTTTTTAAATAGCCTTAACAGAAAAGAAATTACAACTACATCTCAAGCTCGTAAAATCTCAAGCATTAAATCTTTCCATAAGTTTTTAATGCTTGAGAAAATCACCTCAACTAACGTTGCAAAATTGATTTCTAACCCAAAAATTCAAAAAAAACTACCTATAACTTTTTCAATTACGGAGATTGAATTATTACTAGAGCAATTTGAAACAAATACCCCCTTAGAAGTCAGAGACAGATCTATTGTTGAATTACTATATTCTTCAGGTCTAAGAATTTCAGAATTAGTAAATCTAAAATTAGAGGATTTGCATTTAGAACTGGGGTTTATAAAAGTCTTAGGAAAAGGAAACAAAGAAAGAATTATTCCTATTGGTGAAATTGCTATTGACTTTTTAAATTTATATTTGAATAGTTCTAGACCTATACTCAACAAAAAACATACTTCTTGGGTATATATTTCTAAAAATGGAGGTCAGATCAACAGGCAAACGATATTTACGACACTCAAAGAAAAAGCTAAACAAGCTAATTTAAGTGAATCTATATCTCCACATAAGCTAAGGCATTCATTTGCCTCTCATCTATTAGAACAAGGTACTGATCTGAGGTTAATTCAAGAACTATTAGGTCACGAAGATATCTCAACTACCGAAATTTACACACATATTAATGACTCTAAATTAAAAGACACTTACTTAAAAACACATCCGAGATCGACAAAACGAAAGGACTAATATGTATAAAAGAATTTTTTTAATAGTTTTAGACTCTCTAGGAGTTGGTGCTTTACCAGATGCAAATTTATATGGTGATACAAATGCTAATACATTAAAAAATTTGAGTTTTTCAAAAAAAGATTTCAATATACCTAACCTATTCAAGTTAGGCATTGGTATACTTACTGATGTTAATAATGCACCTATTAGTAACAAACCATCTGCAGCATTTGGAAAAATGAATGAAGCTAGTGTTGGAAAAGATACATTAACTGGACATTGGGAAATTATGGGAATAAAAACATCCGAACCATTTAAAGTATTTGACGAATCTGGGTTTCCTAAACAGTTAATTAACATGATAGAAGAACTTTCGGGATTCAAATTAATTGGAAACTATGCTGCTAGCGGTACTGAAATTATCAAAGAATTAGGTGAGGAACATATTAATACTAAAAAAGCTATTATTTATACATCAGCTGATTCTGTTTTACAAATAGCTGCACATGAGGAAGTTTTTGGGCTAGATAATTTATATAAATTATGTGAAATATCTAGAAAAATAACTCTAGAAAACCCTGAATGGAAAGTTGGTAGAGTTATAGCAAGACCATTTTTAGGCGAAACAAAAGAAAGCTTTTTCAGAACTTCCAACAGAAAAGATTATTCTATTTCTCCACCTTATAAAACAACTATGGATATACTTAAAGAAAACAATTATGATGTTATATCAATAGGTAAAATAAGCGATATTTTTAATGAGCATGGAATAACTAAAAAATATAAGACTAAGTCCAATGATGATGGAATGAATAAATTAATTGAAACTCAACAAGAAAAATTCACAGGGTTATGTTTCATTAATTTAGTTGATTTTGATGCAATTTTTGGACATAGAAGAAATGCTTTAGGTTATGCAATAGCCTTAGAAGAATTTGATAAAAAACTATGCAAAGTATTAAACAACTTAGAAAATGATGATCTTGTTATAATTACAGCAGACCACGGAAATGATCCATTACATTCTGGCACTGATCATACAAGAGAATATGTTCCATTATTAGTATATGGGCATAAAGTTAAAAATATTTCATTAGGAGTTCGCGAAACTTTTGCCGATATTGCTGCAACTATTTCAGACAATTTTGGTGTTTCTAGGCCGAAAAACGGGAAAAGTTTTTTAGAAAATATAAATAAATGAAAAAAAACATTTCGTTAAAAATTGATGCTACAATCACTTTAAATGGCTTTTGTTGGCTTTCTAGTCAACAAATAACTAAGAATACAGTCGTAATACTTGTACACGGAATGGCCGAACACATAGAAAGATATGATGAATTTGCATCATTCTTGTCGACAAAAGGGTATAGTGTTTATGGATATGACCAAAGAGGCCATAAACTCTCAATAACTGAAGAGTTTTCTTATGGGTATATGTCTCATATAAACAATTTTGATGCTTTGATTAATGACTTATTCAGATTTATTGAATATGTTAGAAGTATCGAACAAAATAAAAAAATACTAGTTTT
>Ga0334884_1000966_pt1 | contig 47714 bp, 44 predicted proteins | sample GraSluR1_MG_7_FD_207215 | JGI IMG/M metagenome (GOLD analysis project Ga0334884, IMG submission 207215) | Sludge microbial communities from methane-producing bioreactor in Wageningen University, Netherlands - Granular Sludge_12_05 R1 | ecosystem: Engineered > Bioreactor > Anaerobic >... | reverse complement strand
TCAGGATACAATAACCAAAGAAGTATTCAAGTTCTCTTCACCAACTTCAGAAATTCTCAATACTCAATTAGCCCCTTTGATAAAAGAATGGGGACTTCTACCGCACTAATTGTATGAAGTCAGGACATTGTTTCAGTTTGCCGAATGTAATGCAGACATTTGTTACGCCAACTTTTCGTCAAATGGAGATTTGATTTTTGGTTATTTATCCGACTCTACAATACGGATTTGGGATAATACTGGGCAGGAGAGAACCAGTATTCGTTTCAATGCCGAAATTATGAACCTGAAAATTTCTCCTGACAATTTATTATTGGCCTGTGTAGGTAATAACGACAGCTTGGTATTGTATTCGATTAGTGGCGAAAAGCTTTATTCTTTTGCATGTTCTGCCAACTCGCTGAATCAGAAAGACCTTGTGAGCTTCGCATCGCAACGAAATCATGTTGCATGTATTTCGGAAACTAATTCAGCTATGGTGTATAATTTAAGCGATGGAACTCCCTTACAGAAATTATCGTCGCATCGTGCACCGGTAACATCGGTATGCTTTTCGCCCGATGAAAAATGGTTACTTACTGCTTCAAAAGACAGTACTGTGCAAGTTTGGAAATACAATGAAACTAAAAATGAATATTTGAAATTTGTTTTACTCACCGGACACACCGATGTGGTTTGGAGTGCTGTGTTCAATAAAGAATCGAATTATATTCTAACGGCTTCGGCTGATAGCACTGTTAAGATGTGGAAACTAACAGGGGAGGAGCACCGGTATGATTATAACGAAAGCCGTTATTATTTTGCTTCGCATCTTTCTCCTGTGGCAAGAGCTGTTTTTTCAAGTTCGGGTACATCAATAATTCTTGATAGATATGGGCATTCTGGTAAATTGAAACGGGGAAGCTTTGCAAATAATGGGTTATGGTTTGAGCTGGAACAAATGTCTGATAAAAAGTATAAGAAAGACGAATTCCGTTATTATCAGTCAATAATATACTCAGGCGAATATATCGATGAGCTGGAATCAGATACCATTTTTGCTTCAATTGATATGAGTCGAAATAATCCCATGTTTGCAGTACAGGTTGATGGTAGCGATGAGTCGGTGCTGGTTCTGTTTGATCGATACAGTGCCCATCCTATGGTAAGTTTACAAGGCATTAACCCAATTTTTTCTCCTGATGCGAAAAATGTATTATGTGTTGTTGGTAAGAAGCTTTTCTTATATCCTGTTGATATTGAATATATTGAAAGTTTGGTTGTGCAAAATAATATTTTCAAGCAATAGCTATTGCGGAATGGTATAAGGTACCATATGAAAAACTTCATGAATTCTCGATTCTGTAAAAAGCCATATAAAGGTTTCTGGAAACACATAGGATAGCGACAACAAGCTGGCGAAAAAAATAATTGGAATCAGTAAGCTTCTATAAAACATGAGTTTATGTTGTTTTGTCCATTCAATAAAATTGGAATTTGGAAGCAAAAACACGATGCATAAAATGGTAATTATTACTAACATGAGGCTTGTAATCTCCATTATATATCCACCCGGTAAATGTTGAAAACGAAATAGAGTGGCTAAATTGCACAATATTAATGTCACCAAAACAAAGTTTTTAAAGAAATTCAATTTTCTGTTCACATGCGATTCGTATTCAATTATTTTTTCATGAATAAGTAATGTACTCAGAATGGCGCCACCACCAAATCCTAATACCATGAAGATACCCCCTCCTGGAAAATGAAATGCTTTGAAAACAAAACCTGTAATACTGATGCCGCAAGCAATTAATACAAAAATATCAGTTTTGTTTTTTATAGCGATAATGCATATACAGGCAGCGAGTGTAGTTAAAAAAGAAATGTATAAAACCATATCAATATCAATGGGTACTGGCAAAAACATTGAAGCAAATGCAATAATTAATACCGCTATACTCACATAAAGTATGATTTTCGAGGCTTTTTGAAACTTTTTTGAATGCTTACATGTATTTATTAACCATGTTGCTGTAAACATGGCAACAAGGCCTGCAATCACTATGGTAACAGAATTCAATTCTGCATCAATTTTAGGACATAAAACTATGTACAAAAATGTTAGCACAAATACAAGCGTGTAAACTAGTTTTCGGGTTTTCATGGTGTCTAAATCAGGTTAATACTTTTTCTTTCTGCTTACGAGCAGCAACACAATCAGCCCAACCAGCAACACGCTGATAATAAGGCTGCCGCTCGGGTATATGAATTTTTCGGAAGCTCCAAGGCTGATAAACCAGTCGGAAAAGGCAACAATCGACTGCACAATGCCCAGTAAAGCTATGATATACAATATCATATTGCTTTTTTCCATTTTTTCTTCCTGCGAAAATTCGTTGATACGCTGCACCTTCTGTTCAAGATGTTCTGTTTCAATGTCGATGGCCAATGCCGTAATCAGCTTGTCCTTTATTTTATCGGGCAGAAATTTGTATGATATCTGTAAATGCTGGTACTGGTTTAAAAACGAAATAAAACTGTCGCGCAGTTGCTTGGTTCGTTTCGACAGATTTACAATATCACTGAGTTGCGAATTGGTGTAATACATAAAAAACTTCATGTGCAGGCAATGCACGTAAATGTTGAAATATTCGTTCTGCCATGCTTGATATGTATCGGGGTAATTGATGCTGATGCGTGTGAATGTGTCGTATAGTGCCAGCGCAGCCCAATTGTTGTACACCGAAATGGTGTGGTTTTCGATTAGTTCGTTGTAGTATCGCTGCGATGGCGAAAATTCACTATTCCCGGCAGCAGTGCCAAGCCGGGCTACATTACCCAAATCGTATAGCATCTCGTGCAATTCGGTACTATCAACCTCTGAAGCAATATCAACCAATGCATATAATTTCAATTGTGGGTTGTACTCGGTCCAGTTGCCTGTGCCGTTTATCGGCTTCATGATTTCGCTTTCGATAAATTCGGAAAACAACATCTGTTTGCCTTGCAAGAGAACTGTAACCGAAGGCTGACGTATCAAATACATGCAATTGCTTATCTCATCCAAATCAACTTTTCCCTCGATGCTGATATTAATACAGAAAATACCGGTTTTTTCAGGAAAAAGATACACATCAATGTGAGAAAACTTCATTGAGAAATCAGATACTTTTTCATTAACTACGCATCGTATTCCCTCATAATTGACCGGATTATCGATAAGTTGCTTGTCGGTAAGGTGATTTACTAAATTAACACGACCTTTGCATGCGAACAAGCTGCTGTGTAGTATTTCGGGGTACATATTGCTCAAAAAGCTGTCGTAGTAGCTATTCAGCAGATGCTTTCGGGTGGGCTCGCGATTTTTCTCATCGATGCGTAGCAACCAGGGCACAAAGTAATCATCGATATCGTTACGCGAATAAAACGCCTCCTTATCGTAGCGAAACATTCCGCTTATGGTAAGCGAGAAACTGTTGACAGTGATGTATTTTTCGGTTATACTCATGACAATTTTTTGGATTTGATGGATTCAAATAGCGATGTGAGAATCTTTTGCTCGTTTTCCCAATTCAAATTCTCAGCAGCCTTTTTGCAATTCTGATGATATAATTCCAGCTTAGTTCTATTGCTAATAATATTTTGTATTTCACCGGTCAGTTGTTGTGCAGCACTTGCAATTGAACATTGACCTAAATTATAATATGTGACAATCTTTTCCATCTCAGGCAATTTACTTACCAACACGGGCACACCGGCCTGTATATAATCGAAAATCTTGTTGGGCAATGCATAACGGTAATTCAGCCCCATATCTTCTTCGAGCGAAAACCCGAGTATTGCCTTACAGGTAAGTGCATGAAGCGCATCAGGCGGGATTCTTCCCGCAAACACAACATTATCGGCTTTGTGTTCAGCAGCAATGTGTTTAAGCTTATCTTCAATGTCTCCGCTGCCGGCAATTATCAACTGGTATTCTTTTAAATAACTCATGGCTTCAATCAGCATCTCGAGACCACGGCCCTTATTCAGAACGCCCTGATAAATAAATGTATTACTCCTATCATGAAAAGGAATCTGAATTTCTTTTTTAGTGGGAACGTTTCTGATAACCTGCATTGATATTCCATATTTTTGCATGTAGTAAACTGCAATGCTATCGCACACCGTATAGCTGTGTTTAATGTTGGGAAGTATTCGTTTTTCGATGCGTTCCCAGAATGCTTTTACACGTGGCCGGCCGTGCAGTTCGGGTACTTCGGTGAACAATTCATGGCTGTCGTACACCAGTTTTTTGCGGCGTATTTTAGAGGCGAAATAATTGGCGGGTAAAGTATCGAGGTCATTGCTCAAAAAAATATCGGCTTTGACGAACAGCAAATAAAGAAAAAGTCGCATATTCAGGCATGCATAAAACAAAGGACCTTTTTCGAAAAGTAACCTGAAGCGCTTGGTTTCGAATGAATACACGCCCAATGTTGGAGAATTATGTTTTTTACGACCCAGTAGTATTACATTAAAACCATAGTCAGTCAGCGTGTTGCACACCCGATGCACCCGCTGGTCGGTTACAATATCGTTGCTAACTGAAACTACTATTTTCATCGATACAATAAATTTCGATTATAAAATTATATTTTTGAAGCGAATTTAAAACTATTTCGTCCTATTTATTTTAAAACCATCATGCAAATAAGCAAAGATATATCGTTGCTACCCTACAACACATTTGGAGTAGATGTAGCTGCAAGTCAATTATTCTGTTTTTCCAATACTCATGAACTCATCGAGTTATTACGCAGTTATCGCAATCGCGATACACGTATTTTTGTGTTGGGAGGCGGTAGTAATGTGTTGTTTACCGATAATTTTGATGGTTTAATAATTCACCCGGCCAACAAAGGTATTGCGATACTCGACCAATCTGATGTGTGCGCAACCATAGAGGTACAGGCTGGAGAAGACTGGGACGATTTTGTAGCCTGGGCGGTAGCACATGAATTATATGGTACCGAAAACCTTTCGTTGATACCGGGGTCGGTTGGTGCAGCACCCGTGCAAAACATAGGCGCTTATGGCAGCGAGGTGTGCCAGTTGATTAAACTGGTTAAAGCTGTTGAAATAGATACGGGCAACGAGGTTTCGTTTCTCAATTACGAATGTCGCTTTGGGTATCGCGACAGCGTGTTTAAAAATTCTTTAAAAGATAAATATGTAATTACATCGGTGCTGTTCAGTCTCACAAAATACAAAAACCTGAACCTGAACTATGCCGATTTGCAACAATATTTTGCTCAACGGCCTGAACCGGGAATTCAAGATGTGCGAGATGCTGTGTGCGAAATACGAAATGCAAAGTTGCCCGATTATAAGGTGTTTGGCAATGCCGGTAGTTTTTTTAAAAATCCTGTTGTTGCAGTTAGTGAGCTACAGGCATTGCAATCGGAATTTCGTGATATTCGCTATTTCCCGATAAACGAAAGTTTTGTGAAACTGGCTGCGGGTTGGCTTATCGATGCATGTGGATTAAAAGGATACCGAAAGGGCAGGGCAGGAGTGCATCAACAGCAGGCTCTGGTTCTGGTAAATTATGGTGGCGCAACGGGTTCGGAGATTGTTGCCCTTGCCGGCGAAATACAACATCGTGTGTGCGAAAAATTTGGAGTAAATCTCGAATACGAGGTCAATCGATTACCATAGCTGAATAACATACCGGTTTTGCCTGATGGCTGTTATATGTTGATTATCTTTTAGTTAACTGCGAATAAACAGCGATTTTTATGCCAAATACTCATAACTTTTTGCTTTTTTATGCTGTCGAATCTTGGCAGTTTCATTTTTAAACCATACATTTAGCTTGAAAAAAATGATGTAGATTTTAGTCTGTCATTTATTTGAAATAAAGAGTATTAATAAAATTGATAAATAAAATAGAATTATGCAAAAGTTAGTATTATTAGGTGATGAGGCTATTGCTCAGGGAGCTATCGACGGAGGGGTATCGGGGTTTTATGCCTATCCCGGAACGCCCTCAACCGAGATTATGGAATATGCACAGCATTCGAAAGAAGTGGCTGCTAAGGGTATTCACCGCACATGGTCGGCAAACGAGAAAACAGCGGTTGAGTCTGCTATTGGAATGTCTTATGCCGGTAAACGCGCCATAACCCAAATGAAACATGTGGGTTTAAATGTGGCTGCCGATGCTTTTGTGAATGCTTCGGTTACGGGTGTTAATGGGGGGTTGATAGTGGTAGCCGCCGACGATCCATCGATGCACTCTTCTCAAAACGAACAAGACTCTCGTTTCTATGGCGATTTTACAATGATTCCCATATTGGAGCCCAGCGACCAGCAGGAAGCTTACGATATGGCATATTCGGGATTTGAATTGTCGGAAAAATGCAATGTTCCGGTTATGATCAGGCTTACAACACGACTGGCTCATTCACGCTCGGGTGTTGCCCGCAAAGCATCAAAAGAGCAGTTACAGGGCTCGCTTCCTGCCGATCCGCGTCAGTTTGTTTTACTCCCTGCTATTGCACGCCGAAACTACAAGAAACTGCTCGATATGCAGCAAACCATTCAGGAAGCATCCGACAATTCAGTGTATAATGCGTTTATCGATGGCAACGATAATTCAATGGGTGTGGTTGCCTGCGGTTTGGCATACAATTATTTAATGGAGTCCTATAAAGGTAAATGTCCCTATCCGGTAGTTAAAATTTCTCAATATCCTATACCACGCAAGCACCTTGAGCGCCTGAAAAATAAGTGCAGTACTATTTTGGTTCTCGAAGATGGTTACCCAATGGTGGAACGTATGCTTAAGGGGTTTTTTACTTCCGACCTTGTTGTTAAAGGTCGACTCGACGGCAGTTTACCCCGTGATGGCGAATTGAATCCGAACAACGTGGCACTGGCACTGGGCAACAAAGTTACCGAAGGCCAGGCAATTCCCGAGCTGGTGCGCAATCGTCCTCCATCCTTGTGTCCGGGGTGTGGTCACCGCGATGTGTACAATGCCCTGAACGAAGCCCTTGCTGCTTATGGTACCGGACGTGTTTTTTCTGATATTGGATGCTATACACTGGGGGCGCTTCCTCCTTTCAATGCCATTAATTCATGTGTAGATATGGGGGCATCAATAACCATGGCAGTAGGTGCTGCCGATGCCGGCCTGGTGCCTGCCGTTGCAGTGATTGGCGATTCAACTTTTACCCATTCGGGCATGACAGGTTTATTGGATGCAGTAATTAAAAATTCGCCAATTGTGGTGATTATTTCCGATAACAGCACAACAGGCATGACCGGTGGGCAAGATTCGCATGGTGTTGGACGTATCTATGAAATTTGTAAAGGCCTGGGTGTAGATGAAAAACACCTCAGGGTAGTGAATCCACTTCGCAAAAATCATGACGAAAACACGGCCATTTTCAAAGAAGAGCTGGCATACAATGGTCTTTCGGTAATCATTCCGCAACGCGAATGCATTCAAACTGCAGCACGCCGAAAAAGAGCCGCAGCAAAAGAATAGTACTAATTATTGATAACATTAAAAACCTGAAACGATGAAAACAGACATCATATTAGCCGGAGTAGGAGGGCAAGGTATATTAACCATTGCTGCCATAATTGGCGTATCTGCCGTAAACAAAAACATGTACCTGAAACAATCGGAAGTGCATGGCATGAGTCAGCGTGGGGGCGATGTACAATCGAACTTACGCATATCAGATGAGCCTATTCATTCTGATCTGATCCCTAAGGGATGTGCCGACATTATATTATCGGTAGAGCCGATGGAAGCTCTGCGTTATTTGCCATACCTTAAACCCGATGGTTATGTGATAACTAATTTGGTCCCGTTCAACAACATTACCGATTACCCCGAAGAAGTGTTATTACACTCCGAAATAGAAAAACTGCCGAAGAAAATTGCCATTAATGCCGACGAAATCGCCCGCGAAATTGGATCGGCTCGCGCCAGCAATATTGTAATGTTGGGTGCCGCATCTCGGTTTTTGAACCTTAGCACCGAAGATATCGAATTCGGTATAAAATCGATGTTTGGCCGTAAAGGCGACGATGTTGTAGAAATGAACATTAAGGCCTTACATGCAGGTATCGATGCCGCTGCAAAACAAATGTAAATGTGATTAACAAACAAAAAAAAGGCTGCCCAAATGAGACAGCCTTTTTTTTTGTTGAAAGGATTCTACCAATCCATATCTTCCAGTTTGTCGTAGCCTTCGCAGCCATAGAGTTTAAACGAAACTTCCATCATGTCGGTGAGGATTTTTTCGTTGTCTTTTTCTTTGGCCATTTCTTCGAACATTTTCTCAGCTTCTTTGTCGTCTTTGTACTTTTCGTCAAATTTTTTGCCGAGTTCGCTCATTTCTTTAATGATTTTGTTCAAATCTTTAGCTTCGCCATCATCAATTTTTTCATCTTCAACGGCTTTTTGAGCTACTTCGGTGTATTTTTTCATCAGACCAAACATTTTTTTAGCGTCTGCCTGAGGTCCACCGCACGAAGCCAAAGCAAATACAAAAGCTGCCAAGCTTAAAATAACAGTAATTCTTTTCATAATTTAGTTGTTTAATTATTACACTTAATTCTTCGTAAAAATAACAAATAATAATATGAACACAAATTAAATACTGTACTTGTTAATTTGTTGTTTTAATTGTTAATAATATTCAACAAAAAAGGGCCTTCCGCAACGAAAAGCCCTTTTAAATATGTTAGCTATTCTCTACCAATCCATATCTTCCAGTTTGTCGTAGCCTTCGCAGCCATAGAGTTTAAACGAAACTTCCATCATGTCGGTGAGGATTTTTTCGTTGTCTTTTTCTTTGGCCATTTCTTCGAACATTTTTTCAGCTTCTTTGTCGTCTTTGTACTTTTCGTCAAATTTTTTGCCGAGTTCGCTCATTTCTTTAATTACTTTGTTCAGTTCTGCAGCTTCGCCGTCATCAATTTTTTCATCTTCAACGGCTTTTTGAGCAACTTCGGTGTATTTTTTCATCAGGCCGAACATTTTTTTAGCGTCTGCCTTTGGTCCACCACACGAAGCCAATGCAAAAACGAAAGCTACCAAGCTTAAAATAACAGTGATTTTTTTCATAATACTTTGTTTTTAGTTAATGGTTAATTTCATAATTCAAATATCGAAGTATTTTTTCTTAGAAACAATAGTTTTGAAAAAAAAAATAACAGATAAATTCTTTAAAGTTTTTATATTCCTTCAAGCTTCTCGGCTCCTTCACAAAACATCAGTCGTATCATTGCTTTACCCATGTCGTCGAAGATTTTTTTGTTTTCTTCTTTTTTGAGTGCTTTTTCAATCGAAGGTTCATTCTCGTCGAATTGGTTCAGGGCTTCAATAATAATATTGAGCTTAGCAGCTTCCTCATCATCAATTATCTGGTCGTCGGCAGCTGCATTGGCTTCTTTTGTGAATTCTTTCATTTTCGCAAATGCTTCTTCGGCATTTTTGCTTCCGGAACACGATAGCAATAGCATTGCGATAATGCTTACATAAAAAACTGCGATTAATTTCATGCGATTAATTTTTTGTAATGATACAAAAAAAGCGCATTCTCATGCGCTTTAAACTTTATTTTTTTGCTTTAGCATCTTTTACAACTGCTTCAAAAGCCTTTGGGTGATTCATTGCCAAATCGGCCAGTACTTTTCGGTTGATTTCGATACCTTTGGCATGCAATAAACCAATAAATTGTGAATAACTGAGACCATGAAGACGGGCACCGGCATTTATTCTTTGAATCCACAGTGCTCTGAACTCTCTTTTCTTTGCACGTCGGTCGCGATAAGCATACTGTAACCCTTTTTCCAATGCATTTTTGGCAACGGTCCACACATTTTTTCTCCTCCCAAAGTATCCTTTGGTGAGTTTCATCATTTTTTTTCTGCGCTCTCTTGAAGCAACTTTGTTAACACTTCTTGGCATTTTTTTTCATTTTTTTTTGATCGTACAGCGTTTCCTCCATATTTAGGAAAGCTTCAGGCTGTAACAATCGGTTAAACACTCATTTTTCTTCTGATTAAGTTTATTTCATGCAAAGCATCAGCTTTACATTCTTCTCGTCGGTTTTGGCAACGGTGGTGAAATAACCGAGATTTCTTTTCCGTTTGTTCGACTTTTTGGTGAGAATGTGGCTTTTGTAAGCATGCTTTCTCTTAATCTTTCCTGATCCGGTGATTTGAAATCTTTTTTTAGCACCGGAGTTTGTTTTCATTTTTGGCATCGCTGTATTATTTAAAAATTCGCACTTCTATTTCTTTTTAGCCGGCTTGGGATTAATTAGCAGAAACATTTTTTTCCCTTCGAGCTTCGGCAGACTTTCTACTTTGCCCACATCTTCAAGGTCGTTGGCAAGTCGAAGTAACAAGATTTCTCCTTGTTCTTTGAAAAGTATCGAACGACCTTTGAAAAATACGTAGGCTTTAACCTTAGATCCTTCTTCTAAAAACTTCAGGGCATGTTTCAGCTTAAACTGATAGTCGTGCTCATCGGTGTTTGGCCCAAACCGTATTTCTTTTATCACAACCTTTACCGTTTTTGCCTTCATCTCTTTTTGTTTCTTTTTCTGCTGATACAGAAACTTTTGGTAATCGATTACTTTACAAACGGGTGGTTCTGCTTTGGGTGAAATTTCCACCAGATCGAGGTCGAAGCTTTTTGCTAACTGCAATGCTTCACGCAGGCTCATAATGCCCGGATTCTCGACATTCTCGCCAACAACTCTTACAAAAGGTGCGGTGATGTGATGGTTCACTTTGAACTGGTCTTCTTCGGCTTTTTTATATGGTCTGCCGAAATTTCTGTTGTCTGCTATGGTTTTACCCTCCTTACTTTAGTTAATACTATATTAATTACAAAAACTCAATTATCTCGTCGCGAAGCATTTCGGCAAATTTCTTGGTTTCCATGCTTCCTTCGTCGCCTTTCCCTTGCCTACGCACCGAAACCGTGCCGTTTTCTTCTTCTTTTTCGCCAACAACCAAAAGGAAGGGAATCCGCTTCAATTCATTGTCGCGTATCTTTCGCCCTACCTTCTCGTTCCTTTCGTCAACGTGGCTGCGAATATCGTAATTTTTTAATAATTCTGAAACTTTTTTTGCATAATCGTTAAATTTCTCACTGATAGGCAGTATCACCACCTGCTCGGGGCTTAACCACAATGGGAATTTACCGGCTGTATTTTCGATGAGAACGGCAACAAAACGCTCCATCGAGCCAAATATTGCACGGTGTAGCATAATAGGGCGGTACTTCAAGTTATCGTTGCCTTTATAATATAAATCGAAACGTTCGGGTAGATTATAATCGACCTGAATAGTGCCCAGTTGCCATTTGCGGCCAATAGCGTCTTTAACAATAAAGTCGAGTTTCGGACCGTAAAATGCTGCTTCGCCCGGAGCGATTATTGGGTTCAGTCCCATTTCTTGTGCTGCTTCCTGAATGGCAAGCTCAGCCTTATCCCAATTATCGTCTTCGCCAATATACTTCGTTTTATCGTTGGGGTCGCGCAGCGAAATCTGAGAAACGAAATCGTCGAAGCCTAACGATTTAAAAAGGTAGAGTACCAAATCGATAATGCTTTTGAATTCGTCTTTTACCTGGTCGGGTCTGCAAAACACATGGGCATCATCCTGGGTAAAACTTCTTACTCGTGTTAATCCATGTAGTTCTCCGTGTTGTTCGTAGCGATACACCGTGCCAAATTCGGCCATGCGCACCGGCAAGTCTTTGTAAGAGTATTGCCCTGCTGCAAAAATTTCGACATGATGGGGGCAATTCATGGGTTTCAGCATGAACGATTCGCCTTCGTGGGGTGTATTAATTGGCTGAAATGAATCTTTTCCGTATTTTTCGTAGTGCCCCGAAGTTTTATACAGTTCCACATTTCCAATGTGAGGTGTCATAACCATTTGGTATCCTCGCCTCACCAATTCTTTGCTAAGCCATGTTTCGAGGCGTTTCCGCAACTCGGCACCACGTGGCAGCCACAAAGGTAAACCCATGCCCACACGGGGCGAAAATGTGAAAAGCTCGAGCTCTTTGCCAATCTTACGGTGGTCGCGTTTGCGGGCTTCTTCTAGCATAATCATATATTCCTCGAGCAACTTTTGTTTCGGAAAACTTATGCCATATACCCTTAGCAATTGCTTGCGTTTTTCGTCTCCACGCCAGTAGGCTCCGGCAATGCTTAAAATTTTAACCGACTTAATTTTATCGGTGTTGGGCAGGTGGGGGCCGCGACATAAATCGGTAAAATTACCATGGGTATAGAAGCTTATGGTGCCATCTTCCAATTCGTTGATTAGCTCAAGCTTATATTCATCATTTTTTTCGGTGTAGTGCGCAATAGCTTCGGCTTTGCTTACTTCTCGGCGCAAAAAATCTAACTTGGTGCGAGCCAATTCCAGCATCTTATCTTCGATGCGTTTAAAGTCGTTGTCGTTTAGCTGGCTGCCTTCGGGCAAATCGACATCGTAATAAAAACCACTTTCGATACTTGGCCCTATGCCCAGTTTAATACCAGGGTATAAGTGCTCGAGAGCCTGAGCCATGAGGTGTGCCGACGAATGCCAGAAAGCATGCTTGCCTTCGTCGTCGTCCCAAAGATGTATTTTTACACTGGCATCGGTGTGAATTGGCATCGTTAAATCTTGAACATGTCCGTTTACCGAAATTGCCAGAGCATCTTGGGCCAACCGGGGGCTGATGCTGTTTGCTATATCGAAACCTGAAACACCGGCTTCGAACTGCCGAACGCTTCTATCAGGTAGTGTAATCTGTATCATTTTCAGTTTTTTAAAGTTTGCAAAAATATCATATTTTTTGAGAATATACAAGGGTTTGTGGTATTAACCGCTTTTAAGTGCCAAGGTTCAGGTGGTATTTCGTAAAACTGCTATTTGCAGCGCAACAATCCATATTTTACAATACAGTAGATAGCACGGAATCCGTCTTTCCATCCTATCTTTTTTCCATCTTCGTAGGTGCGGCCATAATACGAGATACCTACTTCGTAGATGCGAATGCCTTTTATGCGAGATATTTTTGCCGTTACTTCGGGTTCAAAGCCAAAGCGGTTTTCGCGCAGGCTGATGTTTTTTATGATTTCGGCACGAAACATTTTATAGCAAGTCTCCATGTCGGAGAGATTCAGGTTAGTGAATGCATTCGACAGAAAAGTGAGAAAACGATTGCCCACTGTGTGCCAGAAAAACAAGATGCGATGTGGTTTGCTGCCCATAAACCGGCTACCATACACTACATCGGCGTGTCCCGAAATAATGGGTTCCAGCAGGGCATTAAATTCTTCGGGGTCGTATTCCATGTCGGCATCCTGAATAATGACAAAATCGCCCTTGGCTTCGGCAATTCCTCGGCGTATTGCAGCCCCCTTACCACTATTTACCGCCTGTGCCAAATAATTGATGCTAAGTTCGGGGTTTTTATCGACAAACTCTTTTACCAACACTTCGGTATTGTCGGTTGAGCAATCGTTAATTACAACAATCTCTTTCTCAACACCATGGTGTAGCGAAACAGCCGCAACCTTGGCCAAAATGTGTGCAATGGTTTTAGATTCGTTAAAGGCGGGTACTATTACTGATAGAAGCGGCATATACTACTTGTTATGTTTGCCGCAAAAATACACTTTTTTCCCGTTTCTATTCCGGTTTTTGTGCTACCTTTTCGAGTCGCGAAAGATCGTAACCCAGATTTTTCGCTTTTTCGGTCAAAAATACATAGGTAAAGTTGTCCATAACCGGAGTACGCGATAATATCCACAAATAATTAGGAGAGCTGCTGCCAATAAGTGCATAACTGTAGTTCACCGTATCGAGCTCCAGTATGTAGTAATCGGCATAGAAACAGAGAAAAAACGCTACCTGTAGGTGACCGGTATTGCTTGGGTCGGGAACGCGGGCTTTGCCTTTGGCTTTTTTTAGTTTACCATCGAGACCGTTTTTGTAGCCCTGATTCAGTACCGATATTTTTCCATTGGGCAACAAGGTATATGTGGCAGTAACCCCTTGTAAGTTCTTTTCGAAAGAATGTGGATATCGGGCAATTTCGTACCATGTTCCAACATATCTGTTTAAATCAACATTTTTAACAGTTTCCATAGTAGGTGGTTTATAGGAGTTGGCAAATGCACAATAGGTGAATCCTATTGTAACAAGACTTGCAGTAACGATTGCAATAATAATAATAATTCGTTTGGTGTTCATATTTGACTTTTAATTCAGCAATTTGTTCTATAACAATTAAGATATGTTTTTGTTTTTAAAAAAAAGCCCTACGTTTTTTCGGTCTTTTATACAATAGTTGCTATAAATTGATAATAAAATACTCAAGAATTTTCTGAATATTTTCATCAACAGCTTCGTGTGGATGATTGTGAAATGTAGTGAAAACTATTGAGCCACCGTTCCCTTCGCATGAACCAATGTGGTCTCCATGGGCTTCGTGTGCAGGCCATGCACTAATAGGAATGGTAATTGTTTGTGGATTGGCCGGATTACCGGGAGGATAGTGGCATATGGTAATCCATGTTTGGTTGCCGTTTTTATTCGATAATCCTCCCGAACCGTTGAAGTTTGTTCTAACGGCAAGTGGCCCATATCCATGGTTGTCATCGTATATTAATGTTTCCCAATTGTTGCCAAGCACTTTTATTACTTCCCAGGCCGGTAAATCATACTCAATATCTATGGTATTGGTACCCAGCCATGTGGCAAGTTCTTCGTTCATAACTACTGCATCGTGAACCACGGTAGCCAATCCGCTTCGTTGGGTACATAAATTATCGGTTCCAATAAAACCACCTGTACGTGCCGGGCATGTTTTCGATGTTGTTTCGGGCAAGTACCATGCATTGCGCTCTTTTGACTCATCCATTTTAGTACCGCTTAAATAACCTATTAGCGAACTGACAGCCCAGTCGGATACGTATAAACTGCCTCCTTGCTCAACAAATTGCCTCACATTGTCCCAGCGCAATTCGGAAAAACCGTAGTGGGTGCCGCAATTAATAAAAATCGCGCCATAATTTTGCAGGGTACTCAAATTATCAAGATCGTCTAGTAAAATTGGAGTAGCGGTGTAACCAAGACTTTGAACAATAATATCCTGTATCTCGTCGTAGGCCCCCGTTATGTAGGCAAGATTCACTACCTGTTGCAATTTTACCGTGGCTTCGGGAATTTCGGTGATTGTGTTTCTTGCAATTTCTACATCCATGTATGTACGGAAAATTTTACCCTTTCCTGTTTGAATATGCAATACTTGATTTCCTTCGGGAGCCAGAAGCTTAAAATAACCATCTGCGTCGGTTTTAGTAAAGTATATTTCGCCTTCGTAATCTACAAAAACATTGGCCATGGCAATAGGGGTAGTTCCGTTTTCGGCAAATACATGTCCCGTAATCCATCCTCCATATAAATACTGAACAGCTGGGGGATCGTCTTTTTTACAGGAATTTAAAAAACTTAAGGCCGAAATCATAACTAAGGTAGCGATAATGCATATAATCTTTTTCATAAGCGGGATATTTTAGTTTCTGTTGCAATTTACTGAAATAAAAATAATTATCAAATTATTTCATCGACAATGTTGGTATTTTATTTTACCTTTATACGGGCTCCACAAAAATATTATTAGTGTCTTAATTGTATTTTCGCATGCAATCATAGTTTTGCTCGTAAACAAAGACCTAGCAATATGAGCAAGTGTTTAATGTCGATATAATGTAATGATTTCAGCATCAGATACTTTGATATATAATAGCTCAGATATAAACAGAACTACTTATGGCCAAATAACTTTTATGCTAATGCATTTTCTGCGCCCAAACAAATTCGGCAAAGCCATACCAGTCCCAATACACCGAAGCCATTACATAGCCGTATTTGATGCGGTTGTGAATCATTTTAACCGGCATCAAAAAAATGTTGCGAATATCGCGTCGTATTGCAGCTTTAACTATTCTGCATCCTTTTTCTTCGAGTAGCAATTCAAGTTCATTTAGTGTAAAGATTCTTACGTGGGTGGGGTCATCGTAAAAATTCAGTGTTCCTTGTTTGCTGGGAAAGTTTACACTTCTTGCCGAAGGGTATTCAATGTAGATATACCCCCCGGGTTTCAGCTTTTTCAGCAAAGCCTCTATTACCTTATCGCCATTGTGCAGATGTTCGATAATATGAGTCATCAGAATAGCATCGAAAAAACTATCGGGAATATCATTAAACTGTAATTGTGTAAGGTCTTTTTCCCAAAAGCCTTCCATCAATGCAAAATCATCGGGACGATAGTTGTAGTCGCGGGTTATATCTATGCCGTAATAGAGGCAGCGCGGCATGTGCTTTTTTAGCTTCGATACAGCGTAATTTCCCGAGCCTACATCGAGTAGGGTAAAGGCTTTGCTGCCGAATACACTATGTATTTTTTTTAGATTCGCAGGAACCATATTGCAAAAACAAAATAACACCTGCAAAACTAATTATATTGTTCGAAGATTAGAACTTAATACAATAAATGATGTTAAAACTTTTTGCGATTCTATCGAAGATAAAAACTTGCGAATAATTGTAGTAATTCGAAATTCACAGCGCTTAAAACCTGTATCCAATTCGCAAACCGGGCTCCAGTCCCCATGGAGCTTGTCTAACTATATCAGTGCCAATGCTTATAGTTCTGTTTGTCAACGGAACCAGTATGCTCACATTGGGGTTGATAGTGAGATGTTTCCATAATACCCATGTGTAACCAATGGGCAAACCAATCATAAATGTGTTAAAACTTCCGGCTTGCTGATTAATCGATGTTATAACATCGTTAATCGAGAACAAAAGTATCAGACCGGTACTCCAACGCTTGAGTTCCTTATGAGAGAATACTTCGCCCCGATATCCGAAAGCAATAAGATGATCTTTCTGAAACGATTCGTCGGTGAGGTGCCTGCTGTTGATTTGTATGCTTGCAAAAACCAACGAGTGCTTAAACCTTCCGTGCCCAACATAAGCATTCAGGTTTACGCTGTGCCACTGACCAATGCGGGGAGCCATCAAATCGTATTCTATGCCCCACTTTAGTGTTGGTAATGAATCGGTTTGAGAAAACGCGCTTTGTGAGGCAAATACAATTCCAGCACTTATGAGTATGCTTCTGATTAATCTTGTCATTTGGTAATTGTTTGCAATTTACATTCTTGGTTTTTAAAAGTACTGCTTTATTTCGATGATTTCTGTGGTATCAGCAACCTATCATACAAAATTAGCAGTATCACTGTGCCAATACCGATAGCGCTGAATACCATCCAGATGTTACCGGGTTGGTAGGTATTCCATAAATACTGAGTTAGTTCGGTTTGGCTCATGCCCATTTGTTCGCACGCACGGGCTATGTAATCGTTTTGTGTGAAATTTTTGCCAATGGCCGGAATATCGAGCGAACGGGCAGCTACTTCGCGTTGCAACAGGCTAATCTTATCTGACATGTTTTGGTAAACGCTTCCCGATAGCAAGCCGGCAAAAAAGTTTCCACCGGCCATAGGCAAAAAACTACAGCCCATATACAATGCTACTTTTTCGCCGGGAGCGATGCGCCCCACGTATTCCGATATTTTTGGGGAGCCCGACATCTCGCCCAAACCAAAAATAAGAATGCTGAAAAACAGATACATGGGGTTATTGAACATAAACATCAATCCAATGCCAATGCTGCTTACCAAAAAACCTGTAATCATTGCGTGCAAAGGTTTAAGTTTCATTACTGCATACGACACTAAAATCTGAAACAGCACTATGTACATTGCATCGATATTGGTGAGCATTTCGGGAGCTACTGTGCCTTGTGTTGTGCCAATTTTTGAAGCCAGCCATGGGCTGATATTGTGCATGGCATCATACACAACCGAGGTGTCCATCCATTGCTCAATAAAAACGGGTAAGGTGTAGAAAAGCTGGTTGTACATGGTCCAGAATCCCACCACTATAATTAGAAATATCAGGAATTTAACATCGGTAAGTGCTGTGGCAATATTGCGAAAAACAGTAGAAACTGCTTTGCCCAGTTTTTCGTTATCGTGCTTACGCTCAGGCTCTTTAAAGAAAATCAACAATATCAACAGGTTAAGCAAAACAATACCTGCCGATACTGTAAAAACCAAGCTCCAGTCTGTGCCCCTAAGTTTTGAGGCAACAATAGGTCCGATAAAAGCTCCAATGTTTACCATCATATAAAAAATGCCGAACCCAACCGAAGCGGTGGCAGGAGTTGTGGTTTTTGCAATACAGGCCGAAATAACAGGCTTAAACAATCCGGCGCCGATTGCCAGCCAGATAAAACTAAAGAATACCGTTGCGTAGCTGTTGAAATACCCCATGAAAATATAACCGGAAGCCAACATGGCAAAAGCTACGGCAAGTACTTTCTTATATCCGAATTTATCGGCAATGGCACCCGTTATCAATGGTAAAACATAGAGTATTGCCACAACGCTTCCCATCATAATACCTTTTTGTTCCTGACTGAACCCCAGGGCGCCTGTTTCTGTGCTTCCGGTAAGATACAGAGCCAGTACCATAAACATACCGTACCATGCCCATCGCTCGAACAATTCCATGCTGTTCGACACCCAAAATGTGCGGGGATAGCTTTTTATTACTTGAGAAAACTTCATAATATTTTACAAAATTAAAAATCTTCGAATACGCCCAGCCCAAAAAGTGCAAAATCGTATTTTACCGGGTCGTCGGGGTCGAATGTTCCGAGTGTCGATGTCAGTTCAAGCACCGCTTTCCAGTCGTTGGCATTGCGTGTGAGCAGTTGCATTTTGCGCGCTACTTGGCCTGTATGTACGTCGAGGGGAATGTACAACTGAGAAGCTGAAATGTTTGTCCAAATGCCGAAATCAACCCCGCGGCGATCGTTGCGAACCATCCAGCGAAGAAACATGTTTAGTCTTTTGGCAGCAGCTCCTCCTGCAACATTGGCAATGTGTTTTTCGAAACGCCGCTCGTGGTGTAACTGAAGCACTATCCGACGAAATTCGACAAGTCCGCCGAAAATGCCCGAATTGTGTGTGAAAATGTTTTCTAGTCCTTCGTATTTAATGTATATGTGCTGCAAAGCTTTTATCGAATTAATGAGATCGTTTCCGTTAAATGTGCGATACACAAACTTACACAAGGGAGCCAAATCAGATTTTTCGTGATGCATTACAAAATTATAGGGGTCGTGGTCTATCAGACCCATCATGTTGTTGGCTGCATCTATAATAGCTTTGCGTCGTCCCCACGAAATTAGTGCTGTAAGCAAGCCTGCTATTTCGATGTCGGCTTTACTGCTAAAGCGGTGGGGGATGCTTATAGGGTCAGTGTCGATAAACGATAACTGATTGTATAATTCGTAGCGGTTTTCAAGTAAATCACGTATGTAGTCAGCATTTATAGGCATGCAGCAAAAATACGCAAAGCCCGGCGTATTTTTATTTCGAAAAAACAAAAAACTTTAATTATTTTGCAACCGAATTTGTCTGATATGCTTGTTGATTACATATGGAAAGGAGTTGTTATCGGATTGTCGGCGTCAATTCCACTGGGGCCGATTGGTATAGTAACTATACAGAGAACACTGAGCAAGGGTAGGGTGTCGGGTTTTATAAGTGGTATAGGAGCCGCTTCAGCTGATGCATTGTATGCCATTATTGCAGGATTCAGTATTTCGATTATTATCGATTTTATTGTGAAATTTCAAAATATTATAAAAATAGCAGGAGGCATACTTCTCTTGGTGATTGCCTGGCGTTTGTTTTTTGCCAATCCGGCTAAGGAATTGCGCAGGCAACTTAAGCAGAAAAACAAAGGTTACTGGGGCGACTTTTTGTCAACATTTGCCCTAACGGCCAGTAATCCAATCGGCTTATTCGTGTTTATGGCTGTGTTTGCAGGGTTTGGACTCATAGAGCAGGACATCAATTACCTGAGCGTGTTGCTGTTGATTGTTGGTGTGTTTGCCGGAGCATGTCTGTGGTGGTTCACGTTAACATTGCTGGTTAGCATTTTTCGCGATAAGTTTAAACTCAGGCGGCTGCTTGTAGTGAATAAAATTGCTGCCGCGCTTGTGTTGTTGTTCGCATTGTTTATTTTTTCAACAATGTTGTTTCCCTCTATACAAGAACGTAATGTTCCCGATAGCATTAAACGCAAGCCCAAGACTACCACCTCGATACAACTGCCCGAATCATACCGATTGCAAAGTGCAACAAAGCAAGTAGTTTATCTTACATAGAGAGGAATTGTTTTTTGTAAAACAGAATTCAGTGTTTTTTCTTGATGTTTGAACCTTCTGTTTTTAAATGTAAATCACTAAAATTAGCTTGTTTTCTTAACCCCGGTATCTGGAACATTTTGTTAATTATGTTTGTATTTTACAGTTAAAAGCGAAGTAAAATCTTGCTAATATGCTGTTAATCAGGATGTAATGACAATTTTTACAATCAATGGCATCATTGTTAAAAAAAATCATACGAAGCAATGCCAAATAAAAAAAAAACACTAATATTGCAGTCCGAAAATTATGGACTTAAAAGACAGAAAGTAATGGAATTAATGAAAGTTGTGCAACAGGAAACTACACTGGTTAGAGAAAACAATCTTCCAAACTTTAAGGCCGGTGATACCATAACAGTTCACTATAAAATTGTAGAAGGTAACAAAGAACGTATTCAGCAGTTCAGAGGCGTGGTATTGCAGCGCAGAGGTGTTGGCAGTACCGCTACTTTCACCGTTCGTAAAATGTCGGGTTCTTTTGGCGTGGAACGTATATTCCCCGATGCATCACCGTTTATCGATGCCATCGACGTGAACAAACGCGGTCAGGTTCGTCGAGCTCGTATATTTTACTTACGCGCACTCACCGGTAAAAAATCGAGAATTAAAGAAAAACGAAATTTTAAAGTTTCAGAATAAAAAAAAGCGCCTCGAGCGCTTTTTTTATTTATTTAAGCGTAAATGTTCTGGCTACTTTCTTGAATAATGCCAGATTCTCTTCAAAATATTTAAACGAAAGACCACTTATTGCGTAGTAATAGTCGCCTTTAAATAGTATTGCATGATATACCAGCTGTGGGCGATTGTTGTCTTTATTCACTGCCAGTCCATATACTTCGTAACCCTGCAGGCCTGCAATCTCAATAGGAATGGGCGCCGGTTTTTCGTTATTGGGCCATGTAACCGGGAAAATATCGAGCAATGCTATCGCAAATTTTTTCTGATCTTTTATGGGTGCTGCCGGCATAGTGCGACTGGCCATCATTACAACCTTGGCCTCTGTTTTTGGTGGCAGGTTTCCATCGTCGGAATACATCATCGAATTCAACAAAATACGAATTTGCTTTAACCCTGTTCCCGACATATTCAGTGTGAAATCGTAGCGTTCGTCGGCAGCCACCTTTTTTGTAGGCTGGTAAATCACCGAGAGCAGACAATCAACTATTTCAGCAGCATGTTCTAAACTTGTTACGCCGGGGCTGGAAGCATTCAACAGGAAGGTTTTTTCGTTGTCGCCAATAACCAGAAGCCACCTGCGATACATGGTGCCATAGGCACTTTGCTGCCCGTATTGCAACAGTGCATCGTATCCGTTTATCAAATATAATTCTTCTTTTTCAACAAGCAATCCGCGCTGAATCAGGTTTACCCTGCCAAACGCTAAAAAATTCTTTCTTACTTCGCCGGGAACTTCCGACACTACTATGCTTGTGCCCGCAATCTTGTGTTCGTATCCAACAAAACGCTCCGATTTCACAAAGCCTTTCGGTAATATTATACTGATTTGAGTTCCCTCAACAGCAGTGTAACCGGCCGTAAGTTCGTTGCGTATTTCAATGGCCTGATTATTGATGTCCTGAGCACAAAGCAAGAACGATAACGGTAACAAAACAATGAATAATGCCAATGCTTTCATCTCATATTTTTTTTGTAAAATTACGCAATTATTTAAAACTATGGCAGCTATTTGCAATTTATGTACCACAATGAATAAGTTCACTTTTATTATTCAACTACAGGTAACCGCCTTAATGGTTTTATGCCTTTCGATACATCAGGCTTCTGCAATCGAGCCCGATATACCCGGTGTAGAATACCGAAACAAAGTATATGCCCCTCATATACACAGTGTTCGAATGTTGTTGGGCGATTGGGAAGCTTCTTATCCGGTAATGGAACTACATTCGGATGTTGGGCTGGTGTTTGGTTTCGATGACCTTGATGCAGGAATGAAGTACTATTACTACACAATAATTCACTGCAACAGCAACTGGACGCCATCCGATTTACAATATTTTGAATATGCCACCGGATTTGCCGAAAATGCTGTCGAAGACATTTCTTCGTCGCGCAACACACTTATTCCTTACACACACTATTCAATCGAAATACCTAACAACGATGTTCAGTTGAATTATTCGGGTAACTACCTCCTGGTGGTTTATACCGATGATGGTGAAAAGAAACCCATTGTTACACAGCGGTTTATGCTATACGAAAACAAAATACCAATCGATGCGGCCGTGTATCAACCTACGGGCAGCGAATACAACACCGGGCAAAAAATAGGTCTTGTGCTCAATCGCCGCAATTATCCACTTTTCGACCCCACCAGCGAGCTAAATGTTACGATAATGCAGAACAATCAGTGGGATTCCCGCCTCGACAATTTACAGCCAACATTTATGAATGCATCTGAGCTGGTATACGATTACGAAGATAAACAAATGTTTAAAGGACTGAACGAGTACCGATATTTTTCGGTTCGCAACCTGAAAATATTGTCGGAGCGGGTACAGTCTATCGACTTCAAAAATCCTTACTACGTAGTAACTCTATTTCCCGAATCGGCTGCCTTTTTCGATAAATACACAAGTCGCGAAGATGTAAACGGGCACTATGTGATAAAATCGGACTTACATTCCGTAATCGACGAAAACACCGATGCAGATTATGTGCTGCTGCGTTTTATACTTAAAAGCAATAAATTACCCGATAATCAGGAAGTGTATGTTTTTGGCGCACTGTCGCAATGGGAGTTGAGCGAATACTGTTGCATGAAATATAACCCCGAAATCAAGGCTTACGAGTTGTTGCTAATGCTGAAGCAGGGCTACTATAACTATAGGTATGTTATCAAAGAAAACGAATTATCAGATGCCGTGTTTTTCGAAGCTAGCCATTGGCAAACCGAAAACGACTATCAAATCTTTGTTTATCACAACGACATAAGTGCACGATATCAACGCCTTGTGGGATATCGTAAAATTAACTCCCGAAACAGATAGAAGATGTTTCTATCAGAGTTTTATTTGTAATAACAAAATTTTATAATAATTTTGTCATTGATGAAGCTACTATCTTTTATTCGTGTTTTTTTTCCGCCCCTAGCATGGAGAGTTGCGGTAATTATGCTATTGGGTACCATTACCGGCGTTGGGCTCTATGTCTTCTATGTGTCGCGTGCCTGGTCTTATCTGTCCGATTCCCCCGAAACCTGTGTTAACTGCCATATTATGGCAACCGAGTATACAACCTGGCGGCATTCATCACATGGACGAAATACTACCTGCAACGATTGTCATGTGCCTCACGACAATGTTTTTAGAACCTATTTTTTTAAAGCCAAAGATGGCATGAGGCATTCGGCAATTTTTACTATCAGAGGCTACGAGCAAAGCATAAGAATGCTCGATCCCGGAAAGGCTGTGGTGCTCGAAAATTGCATTCGTTGCCATAGCAATGTAACCGAAATGGTAAATGCCAATGTGACTTACAAAGATGTTCAGGCCGGTAATGGGCGCGTGTGTTGGGATTGTCACCGTGAAGTGCCTCATGGTAAAGTAAAAAGCTTGTCGTCAACACCCTATGCCGAAGTTCCTGTACCATCGGCACCAGCTCCCGAATGGCTCACCAAAATGTTAAACTAAAAAACAAACCCAGATATTATGAAATTCAATCTTGCAAAAAAAATAGGCGAACGTCCTTGGTTGGGCTGGCTTCTATTCGGTGCTACCGTTATGGTAGTTTTTCTATTGGGTGTGTTTGCATCCACTGTTATTCAGCGTCGCACCGAAGCGGCCGTAATGAATGTGCCAAGGTATGAACTCGACCGGTTTGAACCACGTAACGAAATGTGGGGCATGGCATATCCCCGCGAATACGATACCTATATGCAGATGCAGGACACTTCCTATAGTTCAAAGTATAATGGTAATAGCATGCGCGATGCGCTCGAAGAAGACCCGCGTATTGTTATTCTATTTGCCGGATATGCTTTTGCTAAAGATTATAATCAGCCGCGCGGACATATATATGCAGTTACCGATGTACATCGTACGCTTCGCACCGGTGCTCCTGCCGATGAAACCGCAAGCCCACAGCCTTCGAGCTGCTGGACCTGCAAAAGCCCCGACGTACTAAGAGTAATGTATGAAATAGGTGCCGAGGAGTTTTATAAAACCCCGTGGTCGGGTTTCCTTAGCGAAATTGTAAACCCAATTGGTTGTGCCAACTGCCATGACCCTGTTGACCAAAAGTTGAGAATAGCACAGGTTCCATTCATTGAAGCCTTCGACAGAATTGGTAACGAATGTTGCGATATGCCCGTAAACCAGCGTCGCACTCTGGTTTGTGCCCAATGTCATGTGGAGTATTATTTTAAAGGTGATGGCAAATACGTAACTTTCCCTTGGGATAAGGGTTATGGTGTTGAAGACATGGAACGTTACTACGACGAATATGCATTTGTCGACTGGGTGCATCCATTGAGCCGCACTCCCATGATAAAAGCACAACACCCCGATTATGAATTGTTCTTAACCGGAATACACTATAAAAACAACGTGTCGTGTGCCGATTGCCACATGCCCTATAAAACTGAAGGCAGCCGCAAATTTACCGACCATAAAATTCAAAGCCCGCTGAATAATGTTGAGAATTCGTGCATGGTATGTCATCGCGACAGCAAAGAAGAACTGATTAGTCATGTTTATGAGCGTCAGGATAAAGTATATGAACAAAAAATTGCCCTCGAAGACCTTTTAGTGAAAGCTCACATTGAAGCAGCCTTTGCATTTGAAAACGGAGCCAGCGACGATCAAATGAAACAGGCTCAGGCATTTATACGTGCAGCCCAATGGCGGTGGGATTTTGTAGCAGCAAGCCATGGAGGCTCTTTTCATGCCCCACTCGAATGTATGCGAATTATTGCTGCAGGTATCGAAAAAGCTTCGCACGCCCGTATCGAAATTGCCAGGGTTTTGGCCGATATTGGCTACAATAAAGAAGTTCCCATGCCCGACCTGAGCACCAAAGAGAAGGCACAAATATATATTGGCCTCGATCCACTTGCCATGAAAGCAGAGAAAGATAAATGGCTCAACGAGAAACTGCCCGAATGGCTAAAAAAGGCAGAAGAGCGGGAAAGTAAAATGCCCAAACCTAAAAGAATAAGCTAAATTAATGATTTAATTTAGAAGCTTTAATTAATTGATATCAAATTAATTATGAAACTTTGAATTGCTTGCGGAAATATGGTTTCGTTTGGGGAATACCTTTGGTTTTATTTTGTATTGGTTTACTTCTTCAGATTCTATTAGGTGATTTTCGAATCGATGCACTCGCTTTCCCAAGAAATGTATTGCTGTTAATTCAGTTTATTCTTATTGTTGTTGCTGCACATGTGCTGTTTCGCAAAAGAAATTGGTTCAAGCAGTTATCGCAATTTCCTACAGCTTTATCGTCGATAGCTTTTTTTGGCGCGATAGTTATGGCAATGGCCTTCATACCGCAAACCTACGAAACTTCTTTTGCATCGATTCATGCACTGAATAATACATGGCTTTTCGCATTTTCGTTGATGTATTTACTCACAGTTTTATTGCTGGTGCAGCTACGAAGGCTTTTCCCGCTAAATCGACGTAATCTGTTGTTTTTTGTCGGCCATTTCGGACTATGGATTGCCATTGCTGCTTCTGCCTTGGGGCAAAGCGATAAACGTCAGGGAATTATGACCGTGCCGGTTGGTGAACTTGTGTGGTATGCCGGCGATAATTCAGGCAAAAATATGGAGTTACCCTTTGCTTTAAAACTGGAACGCTTTCAACTCGAAAACCACCCGGCCAAATTTGCCATCATCAACACTCACGGCGATATTTGTGAGCTTAAGGGAAACTCTATGCACGAAGCAGGGCAAGGGATAAACTGTAATATTGGTTCATATGTTATACAAGTGAAATCATATTATCGCGATGCCGTGATTATGAGCGATTCCATTGTACCTGAAGCTATGGGTTATGGTAGTGATGTAGCACTGGTTGAAGTGTCGCACTATACCGATAATCCCATTACGGGTTATATCAGCAACGGAGGCCCAATGCAATCGAGTCGCTTTTTGCAACTCGGCCACGATACAATGCTTGTGCTGCTGCCACCTGAGCCTTCTTATTTTGGTTCTGATGTGTTGCTCTATACCCAATCGGGCTTAATTGCATCGCCACAACACATAGCAGTGAATGCTCCAATAAAAGCAGAAGGATGGTATATCTATCAACAAGCATACGACCAAAACTCGGGTAAGAATGCCCGCTTTTCGGTGTTTCTGGTTGTGCGCGATCCGTGGTTACCCTTGGTGTACATCGGAATAGTTATGATGATGCTGGCTGCAATAGTATTGTTGTTTCAAAAACCAAAATATCGTGTAGAATAATGATTTGGGATTGGCTCATAGTGTTTTTTATTGCATTTGTAGCTTTATGGGTAACAGGTGGGTTGTTCTTATTTTATAAAAAAAATACGGTATGCGCTAAGCATTTGCCTGTGGTGCTACCATTAATAGCAAGTATTCTGTTGCTTGTGTTTATTGTAATTATTTGGATTCAATACAACAGACCTCCTATGAAAACCATGGCCGAAACACGATTGCTGTATTCGTTCTTTGTTTCTTTGATAACCTGGTTTATTGTTGTAAAAACACGCAGTAGCAGTATGTATTTGTTGGGTTTCGTGATGGCTTCGGTGTTTTTGTTGGTAGATATTGCGAAACCCGAATACCAGAGTAAAAACCTGATGCCTGCCCTGCAAAGTGTATGGTTTGTGCCTCATGTGGTTATCTACATGGCAGCCTATGCAGTGTTGGCAGCAGCATGCTTATCGGCACTGAAAGGTATGTGGAATTTGTATGTACGAAAAAAGGTCTTCGTAGCAGACCTGAATTTTGCCATGAGTCTGATTTACCCGGGTTTTGCCCTCTTAACCCTGGGTATGTTGCTGGGAGCAATTTGGGCAAAAATAGCCTGGGGCAACTACTGGAGTTTCGACCCAAAAGAAACATGGGCACTGCTTACCTGGCTGTTTTATCTCTTTACCATGCACGCCTATCTCGGACGCAAACTATCATCGAAAACACTCTTGTGGCTACTGGCTCTGTCGTTTATTGTGCTGGTAATTACATGGATGGGAATCAGGTATTTGCCTGCTGCCTCACATAGCATACATGTATATTAGTATGCTGCTGTAAAATCTGATTTAACTGTATAAAAAAAAACTTTATGCATTCTTATGAATTTTTTGCATTTTTACATCTATAGTTGTGTTACACAAAAACCGAAATAATTATGAATACAATCATTTTTAAAATTTCAGTATTTGCTATACTTTTGTCGTTGTTTGGAGGAACCTTCAGCAACAGACAGATATTCCAGACCACCGATAAAACCTACGAACAGTTGTGGAAAGAAGTCGACGATTTCGACGCCAAGGGATTGCCGCGTTCTGCTTTCGAAGTGGTTGAGCAAATCTATGTTAAAGCCATTGCCGAGAAAAACAACGAGCAAATTATCAAAAGTTGTATCTATCGATACAAGTACATACAAACGCTTGAGGAAGATGGGCAGGTTAAATCGATTTTACAGCTCGAAAAAGATATAAAGCAGATGCCTGAGTCGGCAACATACTTTGCCCACATGCTGCTGGCTGAGTTGTATTTCAATTATTATCAGTACAACTACTATGTTGTCAGCCAGCGTTCAAGGCTCTCCGATTTCACTCCCGACGATCTTGCTACCTGGGATGAATCGCATTTTAAAGACAAGATTATAAAAAACTATATGCTGGCATTGAACGATGCCCTAAAAAGCGAGAAGGTTCAGCAGTATCCGGCTCTTATTCATTTTTCGGGAGAGGCTTATAAAACATGCCCAACTGTTTACGACCTTTTTTCGCGAATGGCCTTTAACACACTGTCGCGTAATACATCATACTGGTATGCTTACGATAGCAATAGTACGCAATCAATTATTACCGACCTTGATTACTGCAAGCCGGCAAGCGACTTTGTAAAGATAGAACGTGCACCAACCGATACCATAGAAGCCGATTACTTTGCTTTCGAAGTGATGAGAAACTGGATCAGCTTCAGGCTGCAACATCCGTCCGATATTGAAGCACTGGTATATGCCGACCTGATGCGCTTGAACCACTTTAAAGCCAAAGTAAAAAACACTAAGATAGAAAACACATATCTGGAAACACTGCAGCTAATGAGCCGAATGTATGCTGCAAATCAGGTTATGGTGCAAATCAATTATTTGATTGCTTCGCATTATATGGCTCAGGGGTCGAAATATTCCTACAGCGATACAACCAGTTATAAATATGCAGCATTTAACCGAAAAGCATACGAATTGCTGCAAGAGGTAATCGCAGCTTTTCCCGATACGCTGATTTCGGGAAATTGCTATAACTCTATGTATTCACTCGAACGAAGAAATGCATCGTTCTCGGGGCTGAATCACGTGGCCCCGGGCGAAGTAATCCAGATGCAAATGGCCTATCGTAATATAGAAAAAATCAACCTTACGATTCTTCAGATCGATTATGACGAATACCGAAAGATTGAGAAAAAACACTACGAATTGGAATCAAAACTTGCCGGTTTTTTTGCAAAATCGAGGCTGGTCCGCAGCGAAACTATTGAACTGGGCGCCGAGAATGATTTAAACGAACATGCCCGCGACATTTTATTGAAGCCTCTTGGTAAAGGCCATTATATTATTCTGGCACATCTTGATAAAGACGCCAAAAACGAGAAAGAGGTGTTGGTATATGCCAATTTATTTGTTACCGATCTTGCCTATGTGAACCGCAACAACGAGGAGGGTGCCTTCGAGTTTTATGTTGTCGACCGAACCACGGGTAAGCCGGTAAAAGGCGCGGCTGTGAGCTTTTTTACCGAAAAATACAACTATGTTACCAGTTCATATGTGTTGAATAAAGAAAAACAAGCTTTTTCCGATGCCGATGGTTTTGTTTATTATAAACCCGGACGCGACAGCTACTCGAACTATCATCTTGAGATTAGAAAAGATAACGATGTATTGGTTCCCCAAGACTATTTTTACGCCTACAACTACTTCACAAAGCGAGAGTTTCGCGAATCGGTAAATCTATTTACCGACAGGGCTATTTATCGTCCGGGGCAGACCATACACCTCAAGGGAATTGCAGTAAAAACCGATGGACAGACCTCTAATTTGCTTACACGATATGCAACCACTGTAGAACTTCGCGATCCGAATTATCAGGTGGTCGGAAGTCTTAAGGTAACAACCAACCTGTTTGGTAGCTTCTCGGGCAGTTTCGAAATTCCGACAGGTCTCCTCACCGGGTCATATCAAATCAGTTGTGCCGGTGGTAGCAAGTATGTCAGAGTAGAAGAATATAAACGACCCAATTTCGAAGTAAAGTTTAAACCCATCGAAGAAGAGTATCGTCTGGGTGATAAAGTGAATGTTAACGCCGAAGTGAAAACCTATGCCGGCTCGAATCTTACCGGAGCTAAAATTCAGTATACGGTAACGCGCTTGGTTTCGTGGAGGGGATGGCCGTATTACTATGCATCGATACCTGCTAAAGAAGTTTTGTTTGGCGAATGCGAAACCGATGAAAACGGACGTTTTACCGTTTCGTTTATTGCCGAAACCGAGTATGATATTCCTTCGCTCGAAAATGCCTATTTTCAATACAGTATTTCGGCACGGGCTACCGATATAAATGGAGAAACTCAGCCGGGGAGTGCCTGGGTTTTTGCATCAAACAAAAGCCTGCTGTTAAGTTGCGATATTACCGGCAATGTAAACCGAAACAACATCGATACACTTAGGGTTTCGGCTATAAACACCAATGGTAAAGACATGGCGGTTGATGTATCGGTTAAACTGATGGAAATTGAAGCCCCCGCTTTGTTGTTGCAAAAGAACTATTTCGGGAGAACCGACCGTAAGAATTATACAATAGATGAATGGTATAAGCAGAACCCGGGGGTATTGTATGACGATGAAAACAATTTTTCGAAGTTAAAAAAAGGAAAAACTTTGTATAAATATTCGGTGAATACCGGTAAAAACCCTGCAATAGCCGTAGCTGACGATATGCGAAAATTGAACCCGGGTATTTATTGCATACAACTTGAAGCCAACGATAAATATGGAAATAGTCTGAGCGAAGTCTCTTATTTTACCGTATATGCGCCCGATAATAAAAAAATGCCGATTACCAATACCGATATGTTTTTTGCCGAAAACAGCTATGTGTATCCGGGCGAAACAGCTGTGTTCTATGCCGGTACATCCTTTACCGATGTTATGATGCTATATGAAGTGGAACACAAAGGTGCAATTGTATCGAAACAATGGGTGAAACTGGACAACGAATTGCGAAAGTTCGAAATACCTGTTACCGAAGAACACCGCGGTAATTTTTCGGTGCACCTGATGTTTGTTAAAAACGGTAGATTTTACACTTCTTCTATGGTGTTCTATGTGCCATGGGATAACAAGGCACTCAGCCTGAAACTGGAAACTTTCCGTAATAAAATTGAGCCCGGCGATACCGAAGAATGGCGCATGAAAGTAGTCGACAATAAAGGGAAACCTGTGTCGGCCGAAATAATGGCAGGAATGTACGACGCTTCTCTCGATGTGTTTGCCCCAAACGGATGGTATGTGAATTATTATCCCAGCTACTATAGTTATCGCTATTGGTCGCAAGGCTATTTCAATAAATATGCTTCAAGGGCAATGCTATATAAATCACAAAAATACTATTCTATGCCAAGCCATAATATCGATTTCCAATGGTATGGTCTGGTATATTATTACAGCGATTACTATGGCTATTACGATGATTATCTAAGCCTTGAGGAGGCTGAGTCTTCTCCCCATACCGGTGGGCGTAGGCAGGCCATTATGCGCAAAGAAGCAGCTGCACCTATGATGGACGAAACCGTAAGTTCGCAAACAATTACGGGCGATGGCCTCTTTGGGGCAACAGGTATGGCCGTTGAGGATTCTAAATCGGATGCCGATGCTGAAACGCGAAACGGACAATCGCAGCCGGTAAACCCACGTACTAATTTTAGCGAAACCGCATTTTTCTATCCGCACCTCGAAACCGACGAAAACGGTATTGCGGTAATTCGGTTTACAGCCCCCGAAAGCCTCACACGATGGAACCTGATGGCATTGGCTCACACTGCCGACCTGAAAACAGGTAATTTGTTCGAGAATGTTACAACATCAAAAGATTTGATGCTTATGCCCAACACACCTCGTTTTGTTAGAGAAAACGATACTTTGGTGTTTTCGGCAAAAATCAGTAATGTTACCGAGAAGGCAATCGACGGAAAAGCCGAAATTCGCTTCTTCGATGCCATCAGCATGAACGACATCACCTCGAAACTTATTATCGATAAAAAGTCGAATAAAACATTTACGGTGAAGGAGGGAGGCAACTGCGAGATAAGCTGGGTGCTGCATGTACCCGAAGGAATTTCAGGACTGGTGTATCGCATCACTGCACAAAGCGATAATCATTCCGATGGCGAAGAAAAGTACTTGCCGGTAATGCCCAACCGCATGTTGGTTACCGAAACCATGCCTCTTCCGGTGCGGGGAATGCAAACCAAAAAATTTAACTTCAACGGATTGCTGAAGTCTTCGAAATCATCAACGCTGAAGCATCATAAACTTACTCTCGAATTCACATCGAATCCGGCCTGGTATGCCGTGCAGGCTTTGCCTTATCTGGCCGAGTATCCCTACGAGTGTGCCGAACAGGTTTTTAGCCGTTACTATGCCAATAGTCTGGCTTCGTACATTGCCAATAGCGACCCCAAAATTAAACGAGTATTCGACTCATGGCGAAACAATCCCGAAAGCGAAGCACTAAAATCGAATCTGCAAAAAAATCAGGATCTGAAAGCTTTGCTTCTCGAAGAAACACCATGGGTATTGCAGGCGCAAAACGAGACCGAGAGAAAACGTAGGGTAGCGCTGCTTTTCGATATGAATCAAATGCAAAACCAGTTGCGCACTACGCTTACAAAACTGAAGAAGATGCAGGTTCATAGCGGTGCATGGCCATGGTTCGAGGGGATGCCCGAAGATAGGTACATCACTCAGCATATTGTGGGTGGCATTGGTCACCTCGATCATTTGGGGGTTGTGAATATCGACAACGAAAAAGATCTTCAGCAAATCACCGAAAGAGCAATATCTTATATTGATGCACAAATTGTGAAGGATTATGAATACCTGAAGAAATACTACAAAGATGTTGATATCGAAAAACTGCAACCCGGATATTACCAGATTCACTACCTGTATGTTCGTAGTTTCTTCTTACAGCGCTACCCGGTAAATCAGAAAACGCGTACTGCATTTGACTATTATTTGAATCAGGGCGAAAAATACTGGTTAAACAACAACCGCTATATGCAGGGTATGCTTTCGCTGGCTTTGTATCGGAACAATAAAACCAACACGGCTCAGGCCATAGTTAAATCGCTAAAAGAACATGCGCTGCAAAGCGAAGAGATGGGTATGTACTGGAAATCGACCTATGGTTTCTACTGGCACGAAGCTCCTATCGAAACACAGGCACTCATGATTGAGGTTTTTCATGAAGTAAGCAACGATAGCACTGCGGTTGAAGAAATGAAAATTTGGTTGTTGAAGCAAAAGCAAACTCAAGACTGGAAAACCACCAAAGCTACCGCCAATGCTATTTATGCGTTGTTGCTAAGGGGAACCAATCTGCTTGCAGGCGACGATATGGTAGAAATTACCATGGGCGATTACAAAATAAACAACACCGAATTAAAAGACCTGAAACCCGAAGCAGGAACCGGTTACTTTTCGATGTCGTGGTCGGCTAACGATATTAAACCCAATATGGGCAACATTACAGTGCGTAAAGCCGGTAAAGGGATTGCCTGGGGGGCAGTGTACTGGCAATACTTTGAACAACTCGATAAGATTACTGCATTCGAAGATACACCTCTGAAAATTAATAAAAAGCTTTTTGTTCAACAGCGTAAAGACGGCAAACAGGTAATAACACCATTGTCGGATAATGCACGGTTGAAGCTGGGCGACAGAGTTATTGTGCGAATCGAAATAAGAGTCGATCGCGATATGCAATATGTTCATCTGAAAGATATGCGGGCTGCATGCTTCGAGCCTGAATCAACAATGTCGGGATATCGTTACCGGGGCGGCCTTGGTTATTACCAAAGTGTGCGCGATGTTTCGGTAAACTTCTTTATGTCGTACCTCAACAAAGGCACATACGTGTTCGAATATCCTTTGATAGTGTCGCAAAAAGGCGAGTTCAGCAACGGAATTACTACCATGCAGTGTATGTATGCCCCCGAATTTGCAAGCCACAGCCAGGGTATTAGGGTGAAAGTTGACTAAATTAAATGCGTTGGATGAATCAGGTATCGTTCAACGCATTTTTATCATTTTTAACAAGGCTTGCGGCAATAAAAAAAAGCTTTTACAGTTACGTATTTAAGTTTATCTTTGCAGCGAAAATGAAACGACGCAGTATATACATATTTATGGCCTTAACGGTTTTGGCAGTAAGCATTATTTCATGCTCCGAATACCAAAAACTGCTAAAATCCGACGATTACGAGCAAAAGTTAATCAAAGCACGCGAGTATTACGAAAAAGGCGATTACTACCGCAGCACCACACTTCTCGACGACTTGGGAAATGTATTCAGGGGGAGGTCCGAAGCCGAAGAAATACACTACCTGCAGGGTAAATGCTATTTTGGCAACGGCGAGTATAGCCTGGCTGCTTATTATTTTAAAACCTTTTCGGAGATATTCCCGTTGAGCAATAAGGTTGAAGAATGCGACTTTATGGCTGCATATTGTTTCTTTCTGCTGGCACCATCATCATCGCTCGATCAGAGCTACACTTTGAGAGGTATTCAGGAATTACAGCTTTTTATGGATCGTCACCCAAAATCTGAATTGCGCGATACGGTAAACATTCTGGTAGATCAATTATTCTTTAGAATGGAGACCAAGGCATTTAACAATGCAAAAATGTATCACGATATTGGCGATTATAAAGCAGCCATAATTGCACTTAAAAATGTTCTGAACGACTATCCCGATACCAAATATCGCGAACAGGCTATGTTCTATATTACCCGATCGGCCTACCTACTGGCTCAAAGTAGTGTGGAGGAAAAAAAGAAACAGCGATATAAAGATACAGTTGATTATTATCTTGCATTCATCGACCGTTTCCCCGAAAGCCGGTTTGTGAGAGAAGCCGAAAAAATTTATTCTCAATCGTTGAAGTACATAAATTGATTTTAATATGGATATTAAGAAAATTAAAGCACCTGTAAACACAGTAACTCACAACGTTAGCGAAATTGAAGCTAAAGTAGGCAACGTGTATGAGGCCGTAAGTATTTGTTCGAAAAGAGCCAATCAGATTTCGGTTGAAATTAAACAGGAACTCAGTGCAAAACTTAACGAATTTGCATCCTATACCGATAATCTCGAAGAGGTTTTCGAAAATCGCGAGCAAATTGAAGTAAGTAAATTCTACGAAAAACTTCCAAAACCTACATTGGTTGCTCTCGACGAGTTTCTCGACGGCAAACTCTATTACAGGCAAGTAGAAGTCAGTGAAAACGAACCCGAAAAATAGTGTTGAGAGGTAAAAAAATAATTCTTGGCCTTACCGGCAGTATTGCAGCCTATAAAGCTGCAATAATTGTACGCCTGTTGGTGAAACAAGGTGCCGAAGTTAAGGTGATAATGACCAATCTGGCCAAAGAATTTATTTCGCCTCTTACTATGGCAAGTCTTTCGAAAAATCCGGTACTTGTCGATTTTTACAATCCCGAAAACGGCGATTGGAACAGTCATATAGATTTAGGATTGTGGGCCGATGCCTATCTCATTGCTCCGGCAACCGCTAATACTATGGCTAAAATGGCTTGTGGCATTGCCGACAATTTATTGCTTACCACATACTTGTCGCTTCGCTGTCCTGTGTTTGTAGCTCCTGCCATGGATTGTGATATGTTTGCTCATGTTGCTACGCAAAAAAACATTGAAACATTGCGTAATATTGGCGTTAGTTTTATTGAACCCGACTCGGGCGAACTGGCCAGTGGACTTAGCGGTAAGGGCAGGTTGGCCGAACCCGAAGTTATTGTTCAGCATCTAAACCAATATTTTGCCAATTCTCAACAATTAGTAGCCAAAACAATTCTGGTTACAGCAGGCCCTACTTACGAAAAAATTGATTCAGTAAGATTTGTTGGCAACTATTCGTCGGGCAAAATGGGCTATGCCATTGCCGAAGAATTGGCCGGTAAAGGAGCGTCGGTATTACTGGTTAGCGGTCCCACACATTTAAACGCCCATTCTTCAAACATAGAAACTATTCGTGCTCATAACGCTGACGAAATGTACAAGGCATGCCTCGGTGTTTTCCAGCAATGTGACGCAGCGGTGATGTGTGCAGCAGTGGCTGACTTCACTCCGGTGCATTCAGCCGATAATAAAATTAAAAGAGGCCAGGCAAATCTGAACATAGAAATGAAACCCACCCTTGATATTGCTGCAGCGCTGGGAAAAATTAAAAAGCCAAATCAAGTGCTGGTTGGCTTTGCTCTCGAAACCGAGAACGAAAAAGAAAATGCAAGGGGCAAATTGAAGAAGAAAAACCTCGATTTCATTGTATTGAATTCGTTAAACCACACCGGCGCCGGTTTCGGTTGCGATACCAACAAAGTTACAGTTCTTAGGAGCGACGGCAGTGAAACCGAATACGAATTGAAACCGAAAACCGAGGTTGCCAAAGATATTGTTGGCGAAATTATTGCTATGCTACACTCATAAATCAAATACTATGAAGAAGACATTTTTAATTATCGCTATTCTGTGTTCTTCGCTGCAGGTGTTTTCCCAGGAAATCGACTGCCGTATTCAGGTAAACTATTCAAAACTGCAGGGAACCAGCTATCAGCAAATTTTCACAACATTTCAGCAGGAAATGTATGAATTTATTAACAATGCAAACTGGACGAATAATGTGTTTGCTAAAGACGAGCGCATCGAGTGTAATTTCAATTTTAATTTGAGCGAGCAGGTTGCATCCGACGAATACAGGGGAACCCTTCAGATTTCGTACAGCCGCCCTGTTTATGGCACCTCATACCTCAGCCCCATCCTGAACCACGTTGATAACGACATACAGTTCCGCTACACCGAATTTGAGAAGTTCGAGTTCAATCCGTCAACTCACTCATCGAACCTTGTTTCTATAGTGGCCTATTACATCTACATTATTCTGGGAATGGATTACGATACTTTTGGCAATGGCGGTGGTACCGAATTTTATCAAAAAGCCGAACGCATTGTGCAAAATGCACAAAATGCACCCGAAAAAGGATGGAAAGCTTACGAAAATCTAAAGAACCGATATTGGCTTGTCGAAAACCTGTTGAACGACCAGTATTCTCCTTTTCGCGATTTTATGTACAGCTATCACCGTCAGGGGCTCGATAAACTGGCCGATAAACCCGTTGATGCACGCAGCAGTATCGAAGAATCGCTCGAAAATCTGAAAACCGTACATCGGCGTAAACAGGGAACTTACCTGATGCAAATTATTACTACCGCCAAAGGCGACGAAATTGTCAATATTTTCAGTGATGCTTTCCCCGACGAAAAAGCCAGGGTTTACAATATCATGAAAGAAATAGACCCGGCCAATGTGACCAAATACGACGCCATTATGCGCGATCCGAAATAGGGAGGTACAAGTTATGTTGAAAAGCCTGCTCGTTAAAAACTATGTGCTCATTGAGCATCTCGAGGCAGAGTTTGGTAGAGGTTTAACTGTATTTACGGGCGAAACAGGTGCCGGAAAATCAATTATCATCGATGCCCTGGGGCTTATTATGGGCAATAGACTTTCGGCCGGTTTTCAGGTACATGGCGACGAAAAGTGCGTAGTAGAGGCATGTTTCGATATAAGCGACCATGCAATGCTGCAACACTTACTGGCTAATCACGATCTATCTGATAATAACGAATTGCTTGTTCGTCGCGAAATATCGAAAGCCGGAAAATCGCGGGCTTTTGTAAACGACACTCCTGTTACCCTACAATTGCTCGAAGAAATTTCGCTTCAACTTGTCGATTTGCACAATCAGTTTGCCAACGATGCTATACGACATGCCGAATTCAGGTTGCAAGTGGTTGATAGCGTGGCCGATACCCGAAAACTCTCGGAGCAATATCGCAAACAATACGAAGATTTTATACGCAATAAAAACTATCTTTTTAAACAACAGCAACTGCTTTCGCAAAAGATACAGGAATCTGCTTTTATCGAATATCAACTTCAGTCGATACAAGAAACCGGAGTATTGTCGAATGAACAATTTTCTGAGCTTGAAGAAGAGTCGCATGTGTTAAGCAATGCCGGCGATTTAAAAACAGCACTGTTCGAGTGCCGGCAACTAATCAGCGATGCCGAATACAATGCATTGTTTCTGCTGAAAAGCTGCGATACACTGTTGGCAAAAAATGCCGAAGGTTTTAAAACCCTGGCAGAATTGCAACAAAGGCTTAGTTCCTCAATAGTTGAGATTAAAGATATTTCGACCGAGATAGAAAAAGTAGATTCGCGACTTGTTGTTGACCCCGACAGACTCGAAATCGTAAATGCTAAGTTAGATCAATTGAACAATCTGTTTCATAAATTTCGCATTCATACTTTCGAAGAATTGAAGCAGGTGGAATTAGATTTTAGAAATAAAATGCAGGATTTAGAAAACCTGAAAAACGAAATCGAAAGCTTGCAACCTGCTATAGCTGCCGAAGAAAAAGCACTTCAGCGGCTGGCTGTTTCGTTAAGTGAAGCAAGAGAGCTGTCGTTTGCGAAAATTTCGGAACTAACCCAACACATGTTGCAAAGTCTTGGCATGCCTCACGCCAAATTTAAACCGGTAAATCAGAAATCGAATGAATTAAGTCCTTCGGGTTACGACCACATTGTATATTTGTTTTCGGCCAACCGCAATATGCCACCCGCCGATGTTTCGCAAACAGCTTCGGGAGGTGAATTGTCGCGCTTGATGCTCTGCCTTAAATCGCTTATGTCGGAAAACGACGTTGTTCCCACCCTTATTTTCGATGAAATCGATACTGGGGTATCGGGTGAAATAGCCGATAAAATGGGGAAAATTATTCAGAAACTAGCCCGCAACAGGCAAATCATCAGCATTACACATTTGCCACAAATAGCTGCAAAGGGCCACTCACATTATAAAGTTTCTAAAATTGAACAACACAATAAAACTATCACCACACTCTATTTGCTCAGCCACGATGAGCGTATCGATGAATTGGCAGCTATGTTAAGCGGCGAAGTAATTACCGATGCGGCACGCAATCATGCCAAAATTTTGCTTCATCAGGCCGAATCAGAACTTAAAATGTAAGCCGGCGTTTACCGATAAAACATCGGTTTTATTGTTTATTACAGGCGATAGGGGAGTTAATCCGAATTCGTAGTTAAAATCGAAACTAAATATCCCAATATGAAAGCCGGCACCTAGATTCATGCCAAAGGCAGCCAGACTAAAATCGCTATATTCAAGCCCAAAACTGTTTTCGAACACGCTTACCGGAAACGAAACTGTGGGGCCTGTGTAAACTCTCAAATTCCATATCTTCAAACCAAAAAACACAGGCAACTTTATCATACTATAATCAACATTGCTCAGAATGTTGTCAACACTAATATCATCGTAGTGGTACAACTGATTGCCATTACGCGAGTAAAAAATTCCCGGCTGAATAAAAATTGTCTGATTGGTTCTAACAAACAGTCCCGCATGAAAACCGGTTCTAAAACCATAATCAATGTTTTGCGGCTCATCCGAAAATTTAGAGAAGTTGAGCCCAACCTGCGGCATGATAGCCACTTTCTTCTCAATCTGTGCCGGCATTGTTATACCAATACATAACAACACCACAATACCAATTATCGCTTTCATAACAGTGTCTTTTACGATATTATACAAATATACTGCCACGAAAAACCCGTCAATCATTTGTCACAATTTATTATCAACAATTCAATGATGAAAAAGACTCCGCATTTCACAATACATCATCAATCTGCAATCAAAATAATAACAACGAAATTTTGCTTTACAACCCCATTTCCCTACATTTGAACAAAAAATCATCTCAATGCCAATGCATACATACCCGTTTAATTCTTTCAGGCTTTATGTGAGCAGTGATAATTATATAAGAATTGTGCCCCATCAAAAAAAAAACTGATTGGTAAAAAAAAACGGAAAATGAATATAACTTTTAGCAAGAAAATAAATAATGATTTGAAAGAAAGTCAAATTAATTGGAAAGTTGTCGTTGCTTTTATTCCGATCGCATTTTTTACCTATATCTTCCACGAACTTGGCCATTGGACATTTGGAGAACTTTTCGGGAATGACATGACACTAAGTTTAAATAATTCAGCTCCACAAACCAGACATTTTATAGATGATTCAGATGCTTTATGGTCAGCAATAGGTGGTCCTCTTTTTACTATGCTGCAAGCATTAATATTTCTATTGCTTACCTGGTTGACAAAATCAATATATGCATATTCCTTTACATTTTTTGCTGTATTTTTAAGGTTTTTCTCTATCGTTTTCGGAGGAATTAATCTGCAAGATGAAGCAAGGATTGCTGCTATGTTGGATATGAATAAGTATTTAGTTGCAGCGATTACACTTTCAATATTATTCTTCATTTTATGGAGAAGCAATCGGATTATAAAACTTAATAATAAAGCAATTGGATATTTTACTGTTTTGGGAGTTTTTGCGATATTGATAGTAATTGGAGTAAATGAATTTATAATAACAAAATAGAAAAACAAGAGGTCACCTTTCAACCCCTTTCACCCCGCATTTTCAACACGAACTCATCTATCTCAGCATTTGCAATGCAATATCAAAAAATTGAAAAATTCACCAATTCCGAATTTATCCCCGTCAAGTTTAAAAAAGCATTGCTAATCAATTGTGCGATTGCTTTTTATAACTATTTTTGTGCAATAATATTTTTAAAATGATAAGAATTAACCTGAAACAAAAACCGAAGCCAACAAAGCTCTTTTACCTTAAACAATCGCTCATAATACTTTTTGCCGTCCTCTGCACTGTTAGTGCATCTGCTCAAAGCGATACAACTGCCTCGCTGGTGTATTTTACCAGAGATATTTCGCCCGAAGCGGTAATGAAAATATTTGAATATGTTAAGCCCAAGCAACCCGGAAAAGTAGGAATTAAAGTACATTTTGGAGAAGAAGGAAACACCTATTTTGTCCCCGCCACAATGGTTCAACCACTATGCTCGGCACTTAATGCTACACTTATCGAAACCAATGTAGCCTACAAAGGTCGGCGAGCCCAAACCGATACACACATTGAACTGGCCAAAGAACACGGTTTCACATTTGCCCCAATCGATATACTTGACGAGGGCGGCACGTTGAGTTTGCCAATTATAGGAGGGAAGCACTACAAAACGGCTCTTATCGGAAAAAACATCGAAAAATACGAAACCATCATTTATTTTACCCATTTCAAGGGGCATGGCTCGGCAGGTTTTGGCGGTTGCATTAAAAACGCCTCCATGGGTATGGCCATACCCAAAGGCAAACGCGATATGCACACCAACGATTTTCCCGAAACCAACAATAAGAATTGCGTTGGCTGCGGTGTGTGTGTAAGCGATTGCCCCGTAAACGCCATCACACTCAATCCCCTCACCATCGACAAAGAAAAGTGTATAGGCTGCGGAAAATGTATATCATCGTGCCATTATTCTGCCATTAATAAACCTGCCAACCAACTGCAGCAGCAACGTTTTCTCGAAGGCCTAGTAGAATACACCAAACCGGTAATCGAACTAAAAAACTCCATCTACTTCAATATTATTATCAATGTATCGGCCAGTTGCGATTGCATGCGAAATCCTAAAAAGCCATTTATTGCCGATATAGGCATTTTGGTGTCGACCGATATTGTAGCTATCGAAGCCGCTGCCCACGATTTAGTGGATAAAGCCCACAACTGCAACGATGCTTTTCTGAAAGAAAACTCGGTAAGCGGAAAGCATCAAATTAACTATGCCGCTTCTATGGGGCTTGGAAATAAGAATTATATACTTGTAGATATCGATAAAAAAGATTAGCGTTTTTGGCCGCAGCCGGCTTGTTTTTTTGTATATTTCGAAAAATATTAAATGTATGGTTCCAAAGCCTAAAAGTCATCAAACATCAGGAAATGCCGGCTTTTTTCTGATCGCCGGGCCCTGTGTGGTCGAATCGTCTGAAATATGTTTTTCAATAGCCCATAAGCTAAAAGAATTATGTGAGCGACTGCAAATACAATTGATTTTTAAAGCCTCATACCGTAAGGCCAATCGCACAAAGCTCGACTCGTTTACAGGCATAGGCGACGAGCGGGCATTAATGATACTGTCGAACATTAGGTCGGAGTTCGAAATACCCGTTTGCACCGATATTCACTCGGCCGACGAGGCTGCATTTGCAGGGCAGGTGGCCGATATTTTGCAGATACCTGCATTTCTCTGTCGTCAAACCGATATTCTGATTGCTGCCGGAAAAACGGGGCGCACTGTCAACATTAAGAAAGGTCAATTCCTTTCTCCCGAAGCTATGGGTTTTGCAGCCGACAAAGTGCTTGAAACCGGTAATAAAAACATTATGCTCACCGAGCGCGGAACTACATTTGGATACACCGATCTTGTGGTCGATTATCGCAGTATCCCTATCATGAAATCCTTCGGCTTTCCGGTAGTTCTCGATGTTACCCACAGTTTGCAGCAACCCAATCAGTCATCGGGAGTTACCGGTGGCCGCCCCGAAATGATTTCAACTCTGGCAAAAGCAGGCATCGCTGCCGGTGTCGATGGCATATTTATCGAAACACATCCCGATCCGGCCAATGCCATGAGCGATGGCGCTAACATGCTACATCTCGACCGTGTAGAAAAACTCCTCGAAAGTTTGGTAAAACTGGCACAAGCCCGATAAACATGAGCAATAAACCTGTTTTCGTCATTCGTAAGGCCAGCGAAATCGATTTTACCGAAATATTTGCCATGATTTCGGAATTGGCCGAGTTCGAAAAAGCCACCCACAAGCTCACCAATTCGGTGGCACAAATGCTCGAAGAAAAACATTACTTCGAATGCATTGTTGGCGAAACAGCAACAGGCGAAATAGCAGGTATGGCACTCTATTATTTTGCTTACTACACCTGGGTTGGCAAATCGCTATACCTCGACGACTTATATGTAAAACCACAATTCCGTGGTTTGGGCTTGGGAACACAACTTATTGCCGATGTAGTAGCCATAGCCCAAAAAGAGCATTGCAAGCGAATGCGCTGGCAGGTGCTCGAATGGAATCAATCTGCGCTCAATCTCTATCGAAAACTGGGCGCAAACATCGATGTCGAGTGGCTTAATTGCGATTTATCGGCAAATGAAATCAACAAATTTGCTGTTTCAACAGAAAAGTAAAACCTAATAAACTGAAACTTTGGTTGTTTTGCAGCCTTTTTCGGTACAAACCTGAACAAGATATATTCCATTGGCAAAGCTGCTGAAGTCAACACTTTGTGAGCCTGTAAAATTGGTTTTGTAAATTGTGCTTCCTTGCAAATTATAAATCACAAGCTTCACTGTTTCGTGTGTGTCGGTTCCTGCCATAATTTCAATTTCGCGGAATGTGTGATTATACAGCACAGTAGGCGCAAAAGTATTCACAGTTTCGATATCGGAAAAGAAATAGCTTTTCAGGCTGCTCGACATTAAAAAAACCGCCGAATCGTATGAAGCGTCTCCTGCATCGGCAATAGCCAATGTTAGGTGATAGTTGGTTTCGGGTACTACTTGAATAATAGCGGTGAGCAGCGTAGTGAATCCGTCAAACACAATGGTTTGCCCTTCAATGCCCAAATTGTCGACAAAGTAATCGGAGTTAACTCCGCTGTTTACGTTATTTATAGAAACGTACAACGATGTTTCAGGTATCAATGCAATATTGGTTGCCGAATACATACCCCCTGAGGGATCGATCCCATCGATAAAAAATCCAAATACATCGTTAAAGCTCGAATTAACAAATTCGGGATATTCTTCCGATGCAAAAACATACTGAAACTCAAGAATATTGCCCACAGGAATCAAATCAAATTCCAGTACGGAAGCATCGTAGGTTGCCACCGATACCAAATTGTTTAATAAGGCATTACCGGCAGTAGCGTTGTAATTCGAAGAGAAACCGCTTGCGGCACTTCCAATTGCAGGGATATAGTCGGGGTGAAGTGTGCCGGTTGTTAAAATAATACCATTGTTCATCCCAATATTGGTGTCGTATCCCCCTGTGAAAGTTCCAAATGCATTGACATCACCTGTGTAAACAACATTTGATGCTTCTACGCCATTTAATATAAACTCTGAAACAGTTTGAGCCGGGTCTACGTTGGTAGTCGTAACTAATTGCGCATGCACTGGTGCGCAAAGCAATGTAAAGGCAATTACTGTCGAAAAAGCAAGAGAGTTTTTCATAAAGTTCGTTATTGGTTGATTTCACACTTACAGATACAAAAATAACCAAATATTAAATGCAAACTTATGAGGTGAATACTTTTATGAAACTAAATCCCCAATTCCATTTGCATCATAAACCCGAAATTGCTTTTGCAGGGAACAGCACTATTATAGGAATCGTTGTCGAAATAAATCAGGTTTCCCTGCAGCTTCACAGGGTGTCCGCTAAAATATTTCGACACACCCACAATGTACTGTTTCTGCAAATACTCAGCGTATCTAATTTCATTGGCAGGAACAATTTGTGAATAACGGGCGGCAATTTCAATTTGATTTCTGAAGCAATAGCTCAATTGTGTGTTGATACCGTATCCGGCCATTATATACGATGGTGTACCGTCGCTAAGGTTTACCACCAAACTACCTTTTGCATCACGTTTCATGAACTCACTGTTGAAAGCCCATCCCTGGTATTTAAAAAGCAGGTCGCAAAACAGGGTAGAGATATCATGCCCACTGTCCATAAAATTTCCCAGTTGCCCGCCGGTTCTCTTTGCCCCCTTATTTAAACTGTATCCACCCCCAATCGATAGTTTGGGCTTCGTTTCGTGTTCAATATCCCCTTCGAAATAGTCGCCGTCGTTGGTAAATTTACCTAATGGTAAAAACTCTATGCGCCCGGTATAGGCAAAATTGGCATCTCCTTTGGGGATGTTTCTTCCTTCGCCACTTGAAACAGCAGCTCGAATTCGAAGCACAGTAATACCAATAGGTTGCGAAAAGCTAAAAAAGAAACCGAAATCGCGGTCCACTGTGAAATTGCTGTTTACTATGCTCCGGTCGGCAAATTGTTGCTGTCCGCTACTTATCACGCGTTGGCGGTTGCCGGGGAGTTTCCCTTGTCCAAAACCAATTTGTATATTCTTAGCCGGTTTATAAAACACCATAGCATCGCGAACCAGGCTTGGAAATTTTGTTTTATCCCAGTCGATATCGTCTCTCGAAAATGCAAGTTGAAAAAGATAACTGATTTTATGGTCGAGCACAAAACCATCGAAACGCAAGCGCAACCTGCGAACCTTAAACTCACTTTCGTTAATCGATAAATCGCTGTCGGAAACACTGAACAACGAAAACCTGTTTTGAATTCGGAATCTCAGGTTTGTCATTACACTACTGTCTTTTGTAACAAAGCCCCAGCCCTTGTTGAAGCATACGCTGGCACGGTCGTCGAGTTCGGTTTGCGCAAACAGCAACATGTTTGCCAAAAACATCGTAATAAATAGGAGAAAGACTTTTTTCATCGTTTTGGTTTTTGCCAAAAGTAGAATTGTAATATAGCGTTAAACTTAACGAAACATTAAGTTAATGTTAAGTTTACAAAATAGTAATAGTATTATTCTTCGTTATTACTCCCTTAATTACTTGTAATAGCGAAACTAGAATGGCCAAAACTGGTTGTCGGACCAAATTTTTTCTTTCAGTTCGTTGTCGAGCTTCAGCAATAGTTCATAATGGGTGCCTTCCCAGTCGGCAAGCCAATGAAACAATGCTTTTTCGTTACTGTCGCTAGCTACTTCAGCGCGGCTGCGATATACCTCTATCGACTTGGTTTCGAGATCGATAGCGGCTGCTATTGCAGCAGCTTCGAAACCTGCAGCACTAATGTTTTTCGATATTTTACCCGACAAAACCAAATCGGCAATTTCGTGATCAGCAGTACTAGCCGAAAGGTTTTGTTTAATAAATTCTTTGTGTTCGCTAAAGTTTTTAAACTGTTCTCCCAGCATTTTGGCATGCAGTTTTTCTTCTTCGGCCATTATGTTAAAAATACGCTGTACATCGGGGTCCTGTGTTTTATCAGCTACTTCTTCATAGAGAGCCTGACCGCGTTTTTCCATGAGAATGGCAGTTTTTAGAACGTCGAGCAGTTGTTTGTTTTCCATAGTATTTTTGTTTTATGATTGATTAACAGTATATAGCGAAAAAAGTTTATATTTTACATTTTGAAGTTAAATTCAGCCAAATCCATGATTGGATTGTTTTTATCTTTTTCGGAGATTATGGCATCATTTACATTAATAGGCCACTGAACTGCTAAATTGCTATCGTTGAAACTGATACCTCTTTCGAAAGCCGGTTTATAAAAATTATCGCATTTATAGGCAAAAATTGTATTGTTTTCGAGTACAGCAAATCCATGGGCAAAGCCTCGCGGAACAAAAAACTGTTTTTTATTCTCGCCCGACAGCACTATTCCGTGCCATTTTCCGAATGTAGGAGAGTCTTTTCGCAGGTCGAGGGCTACATCGAAAACGCTACCTTGAATTACCCTTACCAGTTTTGCCTGAGCCCATGGTTCCAACTGATAGTGTAAGCCTCTTATTACGCCGCGGTTCGACATCGATTCGTTGTCTTGCACAAATGTTATATTCAAATTATTCTCGGCAAACACTTGTACACTATATGTTTCCATAAAATAACCACGTGCGTCACCAAACACACTAGGTTCAATAATTAATAAGCCAGGTATTTCGGTTGTCTTTATTTCCATCCCGGTATTTTTTCGCTGTGCGCAATTTTCAAAAGATATTTTCCGTAGTCGCTCTTGCCCAGTTCATTGGCCAGTGTAAGCATTTGTTGTTTATCGATAAACCCACGGTGATACGCAATTTCCTCGATACACGATGCTTTGAGACCTTGTCGTTGTTCCAGTGTTTCAATAAAATTGGCCGCTTGAAGCAGGCTTTGCGGTGTTCCTGTATCGAGCCAGGCAAATCCGCGACCTAACAGATGGATTTTCAAACGCTGCTCATTCAAATAGAGATTGTTCAAATCGGTAATTTCGAGTTCACCACGTTTTGATGGTTTCAGGTTCTTGGCTTTTTTAACCACATCGTTGCTGTAGAAATATAGACCGGTTACCGCAAAATTTGATTTTGGTGATACCGGTTTTTCTTCGAGCCCTACTACGTTCCAGTTTTCGTCGAATTCAGCAACACCATATCGTTCGGGATCGTTTACGTAGTATCCAAAAACCAATGCTCCATCGTCGAGTTGGGATGCTTGTTTCAAAACCTGTCCAAATCCCTGACCGTAAAAAATATTATCACCTAACACCAAACACACATTGTCGTTGCCAATAAATTCTTCTCCAATAATAAATGCCTGAGCCAGTCCATCGGGCGATGCTTGAATGGCATAGCTGATTTGCAGCCCGAGTTGCCTGCCGTTGCCAAATAAATTTTCGTACAATCCAATGTCGGTAGGCGTACTGATTATTAAAATCTCTCTGATATTGGCCAGCATAAGCACCGACAATGGGTAGTAAATCATTGGTTTGTCGTAAACCGGAATAATTTGTTTCGAAATACTCCGGGTGATAGGGTGCAACCGGGTTCCGGCCCCGCCGGCTAAGATAATTCCTTTCATCTGTATAATTTTTTATTGGTCATATGGAATTGCGCATACACGAATACTCATTGTTGTTGGTAATAATATCATGCTCAATTTCATGTGTATATAATTTTGTAAACGTTTAAAATTCAGTTAATTAAAAATCAAGTTTAAGAGATTAAATTTTCATGTTCGTACTCCCTTCTGTGTAACAGAATTAGTAACAACGGTTGGTGCTTAA
>Ga0334884_1000963_pt1 | contig 47756 bp, 30 predicted proteins | sample GraSluR1_MG_7_FD_207215 | JGI IMG/M metagenome (GOLD analysis project Ga0334884, IMG submission 207215) | Sludge microbial communities from methane-producing bioreactor in Wageningen University, Netherlands - Granular Sludge_12_05 R1 | ecosystem: Engineered > Bioreactor > Anaerobic >... | reverse complement strand
GAACAAGAGCGTCCGCCGGGCAGTTCACGATAGATCCGTCGTCGGCAGCGGGCACAAAGTCGGGAACATCGATGGTGTAGGTGTATGTCCAGTTGTGGTTGTTGCCTGCACAGTCCTCGTAGTTGTACACCCATTCCATGGTACCTTCGCAGGCAATGGCCACAGGCGAGCTAATCAGCGTAGGCGTGATGGCGTTGCCGCAGGCATCGTTTACGGCAGGCAGTGCCGGAGGAACAAGAGCGTCCGCCGGGCAGTTCACGATAGATCCGTCGTCGGCAGCGGGCACAAAGTCGGGAACATCGATGGTGTAGGTGTATGTCCAGTTGTGGTTGTTGCCTGCACAGTCCTCGTAGTTGTATACCCATTCCATAGTGCCTTCGCAGGCAATGGCCACAGGCGAGCTAATCAGCGTGGGCGTGATGGCGTTGCCGCAGTTATCGTTTACGGCAGGCAGAGCCGGAGGAACAAGAGCATCTGCCGGGCAGTTCACGATAGATCCGTCGTCGGCAGCGGGCACAAAGTCAGGCATATTAACCGTATAGCTATACGTCCAGTCGTGGCTGTTTCCGGCACAGTCGGTATAATTATATACCCAGTCCATGGTTCCTTCGCATCCCACAATCGAAGGCGAGCTTACGAGTGTAGGTGTAATGGCATTGCCACAAGCGTCGTTCACCGTAGGCGTTACAGGCGGAGTCATGGCGTCAATGGGACAAGCCACAATCGATCCGTCGTCGGCAGCGGGCACAAAGTCGGGAACATCGATGGTATAGGTGTATGTCCAGTTGTGGTTGTTGCCTGCACAGTCCTCGTAGTTGTACACCCATTCCATAGTGCCTTCGCAGGCAATGGCCACAGGCGAGCTAATCAGCGTGGGCGTGATGGCGTTGCCGCAGGCATCGTTTACGGCAGGCAGTGCCGGAGGAACAAGAGCGTCCGCCGGGCAGTTCACGATAGATCCGTCGTCGGCAGCGGGCACAAAGTCGGGAACATCGATGGTGTAGGTGTATGTCCAGTTGTGGTTGTTGCCTGCACAGTCCTCGTAGTTGTACACCCATTCCATGGTACCTTCGCAGGCAATGGCCACAGGCGAGCTAATCAGCGTAGGCGTGATGGCGTTGCCGCAGGCATCGTTTACGGCAGGCAGTGCCGGAGGAACAAGAGCGTCCGCCGGGCAGTTCACGATAGATCCGTCGTCGGCAGCGGGCACAAAGTCGGGAACATTAATGTTAATTGTTTGGATGCATGATACTGAATTGCCTGCTCCGTCTGTAATGGTCCAGGTCCGTCGAACAACTATTGGGCAAGTACCGCTGGCATCATCCTGATATGTAACAGTAGTAATTCCACAATTATCTATCGCAACGCCGTTATTGGGAGCTGAAGAAAATACTGCATAACTGGAGGCTGCCAAAGATGAAGAAAACACTGGTTCTGTAAGGTCAGCAGTACTGCAACCATCGATGTTGCGAAGTACCGGGCAAGTCGTAATAACCGGATTACTATTTTCAATTTCGATAAACACTGTATTTGATGTAGCTGCATCGCAGCCTGATCCATCGCAACTTAATATACATTGATAGTACATTGATGAGGTTAATGATCCGGTGTTATAATCAGACGTAGTGGCAACATTGGTCCATGTGATGTTATCGGGGGATGATTGCCATTGGTAGGAACAAGAGCCTGTTCCACCTGTAGTTGATGATGTTAGTGTTATATCATCGCCACTACAAATGGTTTGAGATGAAAATATCGTAATTGCAGGGTCATCAACCACAGTAACCACGGCATTTGCACTGGTAACCGAGTTGCAATCGCTGCCCGAAGCAGAAACAATCACATAATAAGTACCTGCAGCAGTAGCTGTATAGCTTGAGTTAGTAGCACCGGCAATAGCCCCTGCACCGCTGTACCACTGATAAGTAAGCGATGGTGTACCACCTGTTGCAGTAACGCTCAGAACAATAGACCCGCCTGTACAAATAGTACCACCAACGGGTTGCACTGTAATAGCCGGGTCGGGCACCACAGTAACCACGGCATTTGCACTGGTAACCGAGTTGCAGCCGCTACCCGAAGCAGAAACAATCACATAATAAGTACCTGCAGCAGTAGCTGTATAAGTTGAGTTAGTAGCACCGGCAATAGCCCCTGCACCGCTGTACCACTGATAAGTAAGAGAAGGTGTACCACCTGTTGCAGTAACGCTCAGAACAATTGACCCGCCGGTACAAATGGTGCCGCCAACGGGTTGCACTGTAATTGCAGGATCTGGAATAACCGTTACGGTTACAATACTGCTAACAGCCCCGTCGCAGGCTGAGCCACCGGCGTCAACCACAACGCGGTAATACGTAGTGCTTGCAAGCGCAGGGGTAGTATAACTTGAGGATGTAGCTCCTGCAATTTCCGCAAAAGTAACTCCATCTGGTGAGTCTTGCCATTGGTAAGTTAGCGAGGGAGTTCCACCCGTACCGGCAACTGTCATTGTATGCGTTCCGCCGGAGCAAATAGTTGCACCAATAGGTTGGGTTGTGATGCTTGGGTCGGGAACAATTGTAATAACTTGAGTATTACTGGTTGCAGATCCACACCCCGACCCGCTGGCTGTTAAAATGACACGATAATAAATTGTAGCCGTTAGCGATGGTGTAATATAGGCTCCACTGGTAGCTCCTACAATGTCCGTCCAGGTTATACCGTCAGGTGAGCTTTGCCACTGATAGGTATAAATTCCGGTACCGCCCGATTCACTGGCTAATAAAGAGGCTGACCCTCCTGAACAAATAGTTGCAGCACCTGAAATTGTAACCGTAGGATCTGGTTCTACAACAACCGAGATAGTGTTTGTAGTAAGAGTATTGCATCCATTTCCAGTTTGTGATATAACACATTGATAATCGTAAGTGCCTGGTGTTGAAAAACCTGAAATACTCATGCTGCTCGTTCCGCCACCGGAGTAGGTTGCTCCTGCCGGGGTTCCATTTGAAACACTAACCCAAGTTGACCCGTTGTAATACTGCCACTGATATGAAATGGCTCCTGTTCCCCCTGTGGCTGAGGTTGTGATTGCGCCGGTTGACCCACCCACACAAATTGGGGAAGGACTAATAGGCTGTAGTGTTATTTGTGGGTCGTCAACAACTGAAACAAATATTACATTCGAGATTCCGCTGTCGCAACCATTTGCTGTTGCACTTCTTACGCAACGGAAAAATGTAGAAGCAGTTAGGTTGTTGTAGGTTGGGTTTGAAGTGGTTGTCCAGTTTGTCCAAGTAGTTCCGTCAGTTGAGGTTTGCCACTGATCGGTAATAGTACCTGAACCTCCGGCTCCTGTTTGTGTGAATGATACAGAACCACCTGTACAAACAGTAGTGGTACTAGCCGATATGCTCATGCTTGGGTCGGGAACAACCGTTACTGTAAAGCTGCGGCATATTGTCGTGTTACAAACACCCTCAGCTCTAACATAATAGGTTGTTGTTGTATTTGGGTTAACGCTGATTGATGATCCAGAACCTACATATGTACCACCACAGGAACCGGAATACCATTGCCATGAAGCCCCCGTTCCAAGTGTACCTCCAACAACACTTAGTGATGAAGATCCTCCTTGGCAAATAGTGGAGTTAGTTCCGCTTATTGAAGTGGCTGCAGTCGACAAAGTATTTACAATAACCGCAATGCTGGCACAACCTGTTGTGTTGCAGGTTCCCTCTGCTCTAACGTAATAAGTTATGTTACTGGTTGGGCTTACAGTTATTCCAGCACCTGTTCCCACTAAGGTCCCTCCGCAACTACCCGAATACCATCTCCAGGTAGCTCCGGTTCCAAGCGTTCCTCCAACTAATGACAAATCGATACTTTGTCCGTAACAGATAGTTACTGATCCGGAAACAAATACCGTTACCGCTACACACGAAGTGGTATTGCAGGTTCCTTCTGCTCTCACGTAATATGTTGTAGTAACGGTTGGATTTACCACGATTGAGCTTCCGCTTCCTACGAGCGAGCCGCCACAACTTCCTGAGTACCATACCCAACTGGCACCTGTTCCTAATGTGCCTCCGTTTACTGTCAGGGTACTGCTGCCTCCTGCATTTATATTAACAGGACTGGCACTGGCTGAAGTAGCCGGTAGTGAATTTGTTTGCATGGTAACAGTTCTGCTTACACATGCAGTTGTATTACAACTTCCTTCGGCCCTGACATAATAGGTAGTGTTAACGCTTGGCGAAACGGTAATTGTTGATCCTGTGCCTACCGGTGTTCCGCCGCAACTGCCCGAATACCACACCCAGCTCGCCCCACTTCCCAAACTACCACCGTTTACCGATAAGGTGGTAGATCCACCCGGACATACGGTGGCTGTTCCTGTTATGGAACTAGCAGCTGTTGATGTTGATAATGCATTTACAACAACATTGTCAGAAACATAACTTCCACAGGCACTACATTCAACTCTTAGTGTAAATGTAGTATTTGATGCAATGGTAGTGTTAATTGATGCATATCCACTATTATAAACAGGAGTGCCACTACTAAAAGCTGATCCATTCCACCAGGATGATCCGTTATACCATGCATATCTCCAGGTGCCACAGGCACAACCACCTCCATCGAAACTGTGAGCCGTTAAATTGATGTTTTGACCTGAGCAAACTGAATTACTCTGAGCCCCATTGGCATAGGCAAGGGCATAATCAGGGGCTTGACAGCATGGAATGTAAGAAATCCTTAAGTTGGAGTAGTAATTATGGGTTGCCACGGCTTCCCAATACGTGGGGCTTTGATTGTTCTCGGAATAATCGGCCACACCAACAACATACCAATTGCCGGCAAGGCGGGAGGTAACATCGGCAAGACCACCGGCGTTAAAATTCACATCAAAATTGGTATATCCATTACCTCTGTCCCAATTCCAACCGGAAGCAAGATAATAAACCGAGCCATCCTCAACGTCATTATACCATAAGTTCGAGTACATATCCACATTCCCATTGGGCTGAGGGTTGTTGGCAGCGGTCATATTGTTGACCATTTGTTTCGATTCGGGCCATACTTCTTCCCAGTCTAGCAATCCGTCGCAATCGGCAGTGCGATATGGGGCAATATTCGGAAGATATGTTTCGTATTGTGTGCCAACAATGCTGGCATCATCGGGTACAGATGTTATGGTAAACTTATCGTGAATTCTTTGGAAGTTGTGCTCGTCACCCGACCAAAAATCATCATCTTCTAATGCCCCAACTGTACCCAGAAAGTTCCCGTCTGCCGGTGCACATATCCATACGTAGGGTAAGGGTTGGTCGTTGGTACAGTACACGGAATGACCGTAAAAAGTTTCATCAAAATAGTTTGTGTATATCGACTTGGCCTGACTGGGTGCCGGTGTAGGATAACACGCAGGTAATTCAATCCATTTGATTTGTTCGCGCTGGTTCTGACTTAGATTTTCTAAATCAATATTCAAATTAGCAGGTAAAATGGGATATGATGTGGGTCGGATTGTAAAGTAGGCATCTGTTTCTCCATTTTGATTGTTGAAATGTCGCGAATTTGAAGTGCGACGGTATTTTACCTCATTGCCATCTGAAGGGTATTTGGTCATTAGGGGCAGGTATGGTGCCGGTTCTAGACGTATAAACTTGTAATAACCGGGGTATTTCGGATTATTTAGGTGGTAAGCTTCATAAGGATCATTAATATCAAGTGAGTTTTTTTGTTTATATATTAGTAAAAAGTTATCGCTAACTATCGAAACAGAGTCGGCCCCATTCCTTAAATATTCATTGGCAATGTCTTGAATGTTTTCCTTTATCTCGAGAAGAATGAAGCCGGGATAATGTTTCAAGTCTAACATATCGGCACCTAAATGCTTTGATAGTTTTTCGGGGGTTATAAACATCCGAAAATATACTTTGCCCTGTATCTCTACAAAGTCAATATCGTCCGGAATCAGATTGTTAAAAGTGTTGGTGTTTAATGGTCCGTCTTTAAACTTATTCAGGGAAATGCTCTGAAGAGGGTTAACCGGTACTCCGGGTGCTTCAAACAGATGCCCTATTCTTCGGTCGGTAAAACTAAGCTGAATCATTACCGGGATGTACACCGAATCATTAGGCAGACTTTGATAGTAGCTGCTGTTCAAATAGTTGTCGAGTTCCGGAAACTGCGATGAAGTGTTCGATTGATCGTGGTTTTTACCCTCAAGCGGCATGCCATTGTTTTGTGATACATCTCGGTTTGCAGATACCGGTTTATTCTGGGCATAACCATGTTGCGAAAAGGGTATCGCAAACACAGCAATACTAAATATTGCGAATGCCAGTATTTTTTTTGTTAAGGAGAAATTAAAAGAATTCATTGTATCCTTATTTTGAAACTGGGTATGTTGATTTTTTTTCATAGCTTCGAAATATCCTAGGTGACATATTAATAAACAACCGCATTAATTGAAGTGGGTGGTACTGATACCGATTGAACAGTCACCGTAACTTGAGCACATCCTGTTACCGAGCTGCCACAGGGAAAGTTTCCGACTCGCCGCACGTAGTAAGTTGTAGTGGTTGAAGGTGAAACCGTAAGTGTTGAACCGGTTCCCAGTACTGCACCACTGCCACATCCACCGGCAAACCACTGATATGTTGCACCGCTGCCATTAGAACCTCCGGTTGCCGTAAGTGTTGTGGATTGCCCGTCGCAAATGGTTGTGGTTCCCGAAATGCCTGTGGGTGCTGTGGGGGGTGTAGCTACATTTACCGTGATGCTGGCCACATTGGAGTATTGCGTTCCGGGAGTGCCGCAGGCGAGCACCTGATAGCGCATGTAGTAGGTGGTGGTTACTGCCGGAGTAACTGTGATGGAGTTGGCATCGCCACTGATATCAGTTCCCCCCGAAGTTGTTCCCCATTGAATATTCATAAATGCATCGTTTTCGCCAGGAGTAACGTTACCGGCCGAAAGCGTTACCGAGCTGCCGGCACATATGCTGGTGCTGCCCGAAATGGTGGGCGTCATGGGTATGGCTCGCCAAGATACTTCAGAACATGATGTGTTTGATGTACAATAAAATTGACTTACCAGCAGCCGTACATTTGTGGTTCCCGGTGTGTAGGCAATTAATCCATCATCGGTGTTGCCTATGTTTTCGGTGCAATCATCGTTATAGGCTAAACTGGTTCCTCCGCAGGTAGTACTTGGGTACAGGGTCAATTGCGAATCGAAACTACCGGCTATCGACCGCCATTGATAAATGTAGCCTATCGTAAGGGTTTCGTAATGCCATTCGCTGCCATAAATACAGGTACTGATTGCCGACCAGGTTGCACTGGTTGTGGTGTATGTGCCCGAAGGATACTGGCTTCCACAATTGGTGCACTGCGAATAAACTCTGGCCGGAAGCAGCAAGGTCAGTACGAACAAACTCAAAATCGTACAAATCCAAATACATCTATTTTTCATAAAACATGAATTTATTTTGAAAGTGTTTTTTACTAATTAAACGAATGGGGGAGGCACGAAAACATCGAATTCTGCCGACAGGCGAAATCAGAATTGCCGAATAATGGCAATATCTATTGCTTTCGACAACGATAAGAGAATGCTTTATATGTGACAGATTCAAGTAAAATTCTATCATAAAAAAAGTTCAACGTTCATAAATTCAACACATTAACAATTTGAAAATTGTCAAATTAACTAATAAAATAATTGTTTACAATGCCTGCTCAAATATATGTTATTTCCCATTAGTCTACAATATATTATACGAAAATTTAACGTTAACTTTGTAATTCGGTTGCCGCTATTTTGACGTAAAAAAACACCTTGTTCTTCTTTTTTAAGAATTTCTTTGGGTAGAGTAATTTCTTAGGAAGATAACTATTTAAAAAGGTTTCGATAATATGTAAAGTTGCTCAAAATAACTTTATGCTATCAAGGCTTTGGGTATTTTTTTTGCTCAACATCAAATCCATCAAAAACCGCATAGCTAAAGTTAATTAACCAGTCGCCAAGATTAATGAGTCTTGATTTTTTATTTAGTGGATATTGATAACAAATATGACGGTGCCCAAAAATGAAATAATCAATGTGCTGTTGTTCCAGTACACTGCGGGAATACTGTACCAGCCATTCCTTTTCGAAATCGGGTTTTTCGGGCAACCGATGCTTTTTCCGACTGTTTGTTGACCAAGTGTGTGCTATCCAGAACGAAAACGACGGATGAAGACGCTTAAACCACCACTGACAAAACCTTGAGTTGAAAATTGATTTCAGAATTTTGTATTTCTTGTCGAAAGGCCCCAGTCCATCGCCGTGAGCCAAATAGAAAGTTTTTCCGCCAATTTGTTTTATCAAAGGCTCTCTCAATAAAACGATGCCTGTTTCGCTTGGTAAATAGTCGAATATCCACATGTCGTGATTTCCTGTGAAATAATATACACGAATACCACTGTCGGTAATTTTTGCCAGGGTTCCCAAAAAACGGGTGAAGCCACGCGGAACCAGCCTTTTAAATTCGAACCAGAAATCGAAAATGTCGCCCATAAGGTATATTTCTTCGGCATCTTTGGCGGCCATCTCCAGCCATTCAACAAGTAATCGCTCTCGCTCGTGGCTGCTAAGTGCTCCCGGTGCTCCCAGATGAGCATCAGAAACAAAGTATATCTTTTTTCCGTCTGTCAAATCAAATACGGTATTTTATTTCTAAATTCCATTGGATTTACGAGCGTCAAATTTAACGTAAATCGTATCTTTTCAAAATAGTTGTCGAAATAAATTTGCTGGGTGTTCCTAATATCGTTCGAAACCCAAACAGGAAAAAACACCGAACACACATTCGGTATTATCGAAACTTCAACGCCAGTTTCCCATGCAAACCAATGCGAGTACCAAAAGTTGTCGATTCCTTGCCATCGTGCCGCGTTAAAAAACAGTTTTATGAATTTTACAGGCATCGAGGTACTCAGGTTAACAGCAGCCAGCCAGTTATTGCTTTGCCCCAGAGGAGAGTACGATACAAAACCGCCTTGATTACGGCAGAATTGATGAGCCCACAGATTTGCGGCATTTTGCCTTATATCGCTGCCCCGCGCATAGTATATTTCTCGAAATTGATAGTCTTGCAAACTCAAATCACCTGCCATCCTGAAGTTGAAATTCCCATAATATTCCGATGCATTGTAAAGAAACTTACCTCCGAATACCCGTATCGAAAAGCCGCTGTGTTTTTTGTTGTAGCTTATTTTGTATTCAAGTTCCGTAAATGTTTTTACATATCCCGGTCCTTTTTCTAATTCCAGATTTATTCCATATGGATTGATAACTCTTTCGTCTTTATGTCGAAATTGTAAATTTATGAAGTGTTTGAAATCTGCGTTGAATCCTCCTGCTGAATTCAAAGAAATCTGCAAATACGAATCGGCGTAGGGCTTCAGATGATTCTTTCTGAAGGAGTGTTTTATTGTGTTAAGCACACTTATCCACGATATATGCGTAGGTATTTCCGAATTTTGAATTTCGTAACTGAACTTTCGGAGCCTACTGCTAAAACTGATATGTCGAAGTAAAGAATTGTTATTCGAAGCATTTATTTTTATCAGGCACATTCCCGAAATAAGCGTGTGAATATCTCTATAACCGAAAGGTGAAAACAAGGGCATTACATACCATTCTACTGGTTTTTCGGTTAATGTAATATTATATAAAACCACCCCGGCCATAATTTTTTGTGCATGGTTTAATCCAATTGCGGGAACGAAATTCAATTCACTTCGTTGGGGTATGTCGAAGAATCCACCTAGTGTTATTCGTGGTTTTTCCGATTCTTTTAATATTGCATTGGGTTGGTAATAATTATTATTAAAATGCAAGTCGGTAGTTAACAGTTCCTTATCGATGCTGATTGAGTTGCAGTTGCCAGTTATTTTTACCCATTTCTTTCCTGAAAAACCTTTGTAAACAACTAACGAATCGTCGCAATATAACAGCAACGGAGCTTCAATCTCTCCTTTATTTACAACCAATACCGAGTCGCTTTTTACTTTACCGATAGCATAATCGAGTGTTTTGTTCGACCCAATCAAATCATCGAAAAACCAATTCAGACTGTCGCCCGAACATTGCAAAAACGATTGCTGTATGTCGCCCGGATAGGGATGTTTGAACTTCCACCGGTTAAAATAATACTGTATAAGCCGGTCGAAATCTGATCTTCCCAGATAGCTTTCGAGATGTTGCAGGGCAAGCACCGGTTTTTGATACGACATCACAAAATAGTTTGCCGGACTGTAATCGGTCGAAGACAGATTCGTCGCCTGGTCGAGACCGGTAAGGCGGAGGTAGCGATATGCGAGTTTAGTTACATAGTTTCTTTGTAGCAAATCTATGCCGGGCACTTTTAGGGGAAGTTCCGCATAGCTTTCTGATAAGTTAACCTGACGGTAGTTGTCGTAAAAATAACTTTGCTCGTAAAACGATGTAAACCCCTCGTCAATCCATGGGAACTGTCGTTCGTTACTGGCCAATATGCCATAGAACCAGTTGTGAAATACTTCGTGAACAATCACCCGTTCGAGTGCCTTTTTGCTGCCGCCTGCCGACACTACGGTAATGCCCGGGTATTCCATACCTCCACCTGCCATCAGTTCACCGTCAACAGCAGTGCAGTTGCGGTATGGATATTTTCCCACACGCCTTGAACAATACCTTACGGCTTCTTTTACATAATTAACCGCATTGTCCCACGTATCGGAATTTTCGGGTCGGCTGAATGTCCAGCACCTAACATAAGAGCCGGTATTATCAATTATAACAGTGTCCATGGCGACAACAAATTCAGCATCGGCAAACCATGCAAAATCGTGAATGTCGCTTTCGATATAGCGCAGTACTTTACGTTTCTCGGGGCTTATACTTCTCGTTTCATAATTTCTCTGTTTTGTTTTTAATGCCATGTCTTCGAGCCATTCCAATTCCGATTTTGTAACAAGTTCACCGGTGGCTGCAACTATGTAGTGTTGGGGAACATTAATGCTTACGTCGAATGAACCAAATTCAGAGTAGAATTCTCCCATGTCGAGGTATGGCATGGCATGCCAGCCGAATTGGTCGTAAACGGCAGGTTTGGGGTACCACTGAGTTATCTGAAAGCTTTTATTCTTGTGCCCAAGTCGGCTGAATGCGTCGGGAATCTTAACGTAAAACGGGGTCTCAATCACAACGGTGTCGCCCGGAAACAGTGCAGCGGGCAAAGCCAGCAGAACAATGTCAGCATTTTCGGTATACATCAGGCTTGCTTTACGCTTGTTCACGCTGAAACACAAACTGTCGATATATCCATTCTGTGTTGCATCAGAATTACGAAATCTAGTGCTTCTCAGTAGTTCTTGTTGTTGGGCAAAGGCGGTTTGAGTATTTTTATAGGCGTTTGGCCACAGGTGAAAGTAAATACTCTCAAGCGTATCAGGCGAGTTGTTAATATATTCTATTTGAATATGACCGTGTAGGCTTGCCGAAGTTTCGTTCAGGCAAATATAAATGGTGTTGTTTACTTCCTGCTGAAAATAGTCTTGAGCCGAACCATAAACCGGAAAGATGATTAGAATAAGTCTTATACTATGCCTCAGCAAGGTTTTCAGAACGGGCTATTTTAGAATTTCGGCAAGTTTTTGTTCCAGGGCATCGCCTCTAAGATTTGTTGCAACGATAATTCCATTTTTATCGAGTAAATAGTTGGCCGGAATTCCATTTACACCATACACTTTTGCAGGCGCACAATCCCAATACTTTAAATCGCTAACATGAAACCAATCAAGTTTGTCGTCTTTTATTGCCTGAATCCACTGATCTCTGTTTGAATCAAGTGAAACCTGATAGATGGTAAATCCTTTGCTGTGATATTTTTCGTAAGCTTTAACCAAAACCGGTGATTCAACCCGACACGGACGGCACCACGAAGCCCAAAAATCGAGGAGTACATATTGACCGCGCAAATCGAACAGACTTATGTTGTTTCCGTTCTCATCGGGTAAGTTTATATCGGGAGCTTCGCTGCCTATTGCAATGGTTTTTGGAGCCGATTGAGTTTTTTGCCTGTAATCGGCCAGCTGTTTTTCTAACGCTGTTGTTTGTGGAAGGTTCGGATGGTGCTCTTTAAGTTTTTCTAATGTAAAAGTGTAAATGTCGGCATCTGCCTCGGGATTTAGAATGCGTGTATTACTAAGCTGTTGGAATAACGCTAAGTAAATTACCGGCGACTTTTCGTGTTTCAAAATAAACTCCTTCAGAAAATTCTTGTCGGCTTCAAATAGTGCCAAAGCTTGTTCATCCAAATCCTTCATTACTTCTTCTATGCGAATCTTTTGGTCTTCAAGAGCTGCCTGATATATTCGATTGAATTCTTCGAGTTTACCGGCGCTGCCAATCATATGCTGATTCAATACCCGTGCAATTTCGCAATCGGCTGAGCCTTTAACCGTGTAGTTGGCGGCCAGTTTTCCGTATGTTCCTTCAATAACGATACTGTCGCCCGGTTTTAACACCAAATATATTACATTCTCTTTGTCGATACGAAGCAAGTAAAAGCCCATGGCATCTAAATTCATCGAAATCGAAAAACTGTTGTCGGGATCAATTGTAACCGAGTCTAGCTTTGTAACTTTATCGGTGTGGAGTTGTTCCAGAAAAATGGTTTTGCCTTCGCAATTGATAATGCTGCCGCTGAGCGAAACATTGTAGTTGTCAGCTTCGGAATTGTTGTTACTGTTGCATGCAAACAACAATGTTGCTGCTGCGATAATTACTAAAACTATTATTCTCATATGTTTTTATTTTGGGCAAATATAATCAATCATATAAAACAAATGAAACAGTGATTTATGGTTTAAGATTTTGCAACACCGGCATTTTTCGATAACAAATATTATTTTTGCCGAATAATTGCAGCAATGAAAGTATATCAACACTACGAATTTATTAGTTTATATAACCCTGTTGTAAGTGTAGGTTTTTTCGACGGTGTGCATAAAGGGCACCGGAATTTACTTGCCGAGCTGATCTCTGTTGCCAAAAGCAAATCTGTCGATCATTTGGTAATCAGCATGTGGCCGCATCCGGCAACTATTATTAAGAACAATACCCCCGATAACTTTTTTATCAGCACCCTTGACGAAAAAATCGATTTGATTCGCTTGTCTGGTATTCAAAACATGTTGGTGTTAGATTTTAACGAGACCCTGTTGCACATGACGGCTGAAGATTTTATAGGCAAAATAATAGTAGAGAATCTAAATGCATCGGCCATTCTTATGGGATATAACAATTCATTGGGAAAGGGTGCATCTACGCGGCCTGAGGTAGAGGCTATTGCCGGTAGATTTTCGTTACAAGTTATTGGGGCCGAACGCCTCCACGATTCCAACCATAGCGTCAGTTCCACCACAATTCGCAATTTTCTGCTATCGGGCAGGCTGGGCGATGCCAATGCGTTATTGGGCTATAACTACTCTTTCGAAGGTGTGGTAATTGGTGGATATAAAATAGGTAGGGTATTGGGTTATAAAACGGCAAATATAAAACCTTGTTTCTCAGAGAAAATAATCCCCGGAAACGGTGTTTACATCGTCGAAATTCTGATAGGTGACGAATCTCATCAAGCCATTCTGAATATTGGAAACCGACCTACTTTCGAAGGAGCAACCCGCTCGATTGAGGCTCATATAATAAACTTTGACCGCGATATATATGGAGACATTGTCACCCTGCGGTTTTTCGATAAAATTAGGGATGAGAAAAAATTTATCAGCACCAATGCGCTAAAGAATCAAATTGCAAAAGACAAACAGATTGCCCTTGATTTCTTTAACAGGATAAAGGACAATTAAAAAACGAAAATCTCAAAATCGTATTGCAGAATTAAATATCTTTGCATCACGATTTTTTTAGTAAAATAATTATGATTATGGAAAGTATTATTTCGGATTTACCGTACAAAATTAAAGACATTTCGTTGGCAGGCTTTGGAAGAAAAGAAATTGATATTGCCGAAAAAGAAATGCCCGGCTTGATGAGTATCAGGCGAAAATATGCAAGTGAAAAGCCCCTGAAGGGAGCAAGAATAACGGGTTCGCTTCACATGACAATTCAAACCGCGGTGCTTATCGAAACCTTGGTGGAATTGGGAGCCGAAGTGCGTTGGGCAAGTTGTAACATATTTTCTACACAAGATCATGCTGCAGCTGCTATTGCCGAAAGAGGCATCCCGGTTTTTGCATGGAAGGGCGAGAGTCTCGAAGAGTATTGGTGGTGCACCCTGCAGGCATTGTCTTTTCCCGAAGGTAAAGGCCCTACACTGATAGTTGACGATGGTGGCGATGCCACACTTATGGTTCACAAAGGCTTTTTTGCCGAAGATAACCCTGATTTACTGCAACAAACTCCGGCCAATCACGAAGAAAAAGTAATACTCGATACCCTGAAAATGGTTCAGAAAGAAGACAACAATAAGTGGCATCGGGTTATTAGCGAAATAAAAGGGGTTTCCGAAGAAACTACTACAGGTGTTCATCGGTTATATCAAATGTTCGAAGCCGGCAAACTGTTATTTCCGGCAATTAATGTGAACGATTCGGTTACCAAATCTAAGTTCGACAATCTGTATGGGTGTCGCGAATCACTGTCGGATGGCATTAAACGTGCTACCGATGTAATGGTTGCCGGAAAAATTGCAGTGGTGTTGGGCTATGGCGACGTGGGTAAAGGTTCGGCTAAATCGCTCAGTGGATTTGGTGCCCGAGTTATTATTACCGAAATCGATCCAATTTGCGCACTGCAAGCGGCAATGGAAGGCTTTCAGGTTGCCCGGGTTGAAGACGTATTGTCGATAGGCGATATATTTGTTACAACCACTGGCAACAAGGATGTGATTACCGCAGACCACATGTCGAAAATGAAAGATCAAGCCATAGTGTGCAACATCGGTCATTTCGACAACGAAATACAAGTCGATAAATTAAAAACATGGCCGGGAATACAGCATCTGAACATAAAAGATCAGGTCGATAAATATATTTTCCCCGACGGTCACTCAATTATTTTACTGGCCGACGGGCGTTTGGTAAACTTGGGTTGTGCAACCGGACATCCCTCGTTTGTAATGAGTAACTCATTCTCTAACCAAACACTGGCTCAAATCGATTTAAACACCAACCAATACGAAATTGGCGTCTATCGTCTGTCGAAAAAGCTTGATGAAGAAGTAGCCCGTTTGCATTTAGAACAGTTGGGGGTAAAACTTACCCGACTCAGTGCCGAACAGGCCGCCTATCTTGGAGTTCCGGTTGAAGGACCTTACAAACCGGAACACTATCGCTATTAGTATTGTTCGAGTTTTTAAACACCGAATTCAATGCAGTCAATCTTTATATAGGTTGACTGCATTTTTTTTAAGTATCACAAGCTAATATGTGTTATATATATATAGTATGTCGTTTTCGAGATAAGTTGTATATTGCAACAAAGGCATTGTTGCAGGGTCGAGCACTACCGAGCCGTCGTAAAGATTGAATTTTGACCCGCAATGCTGGCATACAGCAAAAATATTGGTTTCGTCAACATACACCCTGGCACTGTCGTTGAATGGCTGATAGGGGCAATTTCTTTCAAAAGCATAATACTCACCTGCATAGGGACAAAAAACGATGATGCCCTTGGAACCTCCTGTGATATACTTCCAGGTTCCTGCAATTTTCAAATCCTGAAACTCAGCCGTATTCAGATATAGTTGTATGTTTACGGGAACATAGGGTATGCGATCCTCTCTGTTACATGCCGAACCAAAAAAAATAGTCAGACATATCGATAAAATTATTATTTTTGATAACCGATTCATCGGATGTGTAAATTTGTTTCAAAGGTAAAAATATTTTAATGAAAAAGTTACTTACAATTTATCTGCTGCTTATAATCAGCTTTACACTGTGCGCTCAGGACAATAAATACTCGCTCGATACCAAAGAAACGCAAACCCGAAAGTACAAAAAAAAGAAACAGACCCGCCTTACCCGCGAAGAGAAATTTGTTATTAAATACGAAACCCGCAAAGCCAAAGCCGATAAAAAAAAGAAGAAAACCGACTACAGGCAACACCGAAAGGCGGTAAAAGATCACAACCGATTGATTAATGGTAAAGATAAAAACATAGTAACCGGCAAAAAAGTGCACAAACAGATGAAGCGGTCGAAACGCGAAGCGATGCGTCGAAATAAGGGGAAAAACCCGTTGCCGTGGCATAAAAGAATTTTCTGATGTCATTCGTTTTACGCATCAGGTATATGTGAAAACTGTGATTGTTATCTTTTTTTTGAAAATATTGCCTTTTTAAAAAAAAAAGTTTGGCAGGTTTATTATTCAGTTCTATATTTACGGTTTGTTAAAAATGGGTTAAGAATATTATAAAAGTAAATACCGGATTATGTTACGAAGACTACTTCTATTAACTGCTGCCGTTGCGTTTCAACTTGCATTGTTTGCGCAATCGGGCACATTGAGCGGTGTGGTAAAAGATGCCGCGACGGGCGAGCCAATTCCGTTTGCAAATGTTTCGATCGAAGAAAATGGTCGGATTGTTACCGGCGGGATGACCGATTTTGACGGAAAATATTCCATCAAGCCCATACCTGCAGGAAAATATACCGTTAAGGCCTCTTATGTTGGTTTTGCAGCCTTGCAGTATAACAATGTGCAGATTCCTGCCGGTAAAATTACTTTTCAGGATTTCTCGCTGAAACCATCTGCCGAAATTCTTCAGGAAGTAGAGATCAAGGACTATAAAGTGCCTCTGATATCGAAAGATGCAACCGAGTCGGGAGGAACCATTACCTCCGAAGATATAGCCAAAATGCCCGGCCGATCTGCCACTGCTGTGGCTACCACCGTGGCCGGTGTGTATTCAGAAGATGGTGAAGTGGGTAGTATCCGCGGTGCCCGTTCCGAAGGTACTGTGTATTATGTCGACGGTGTTAAGGTTCGAGGATCTTCATCTATCCCCAAATCAGCCATCGAACAGGTTACTGTAATTACAGGAGGTCTGGCTGCCAAATATGGCGACGCCACCGGCGGTATTATATCGGTTACCACCAAAGGACCAACCAGTAAGTATTTTGGTGGTGCAGAATTTCTCACATCTCAATTTCTCGATCCGTATGGTTACAACTTAGGCGGTGTTATGCTCTCAGGTCCTATCTGGACTATCGAAGAGAAAGGAACCAATCGCAAAAGAACTGTTGCAGGTTTCCTTATTTCGGCCGAAGTAAATCATATAGTCGATAACTATCCTTCATCGGTTGGTGTTTGGAGGGCAAAACCAGAAGTGGTTGAAAGTATTCGTACCAATCCGCTTCGCTTGGTGCAAACCGAAAATGGTGCTATTATTTATCAGAATGCCGACTACCTGCATGCAGATGCTTTTGTTAACGAAAAAACACGCCCCAATGCCGAAAACATGCAGTTTAATGTAGCAGGTAAAATCGATTTTCAACCCATCCGAAATCTAAACCTCAGCATTGGTGGTACTCTCGATTATCGTCAGGGTAGGGCTTACTCTCGTTCGGCTGATTTGTTTAACTCCGACAACAACGGATCTTATACCTATAATAACTGGAGGGTATACGGCAGATTAACCCAAAAATTCGACAACCGTTCGCAGGAAGAGGGAGAAACTACTTCAATAATTAAAAATGCCTATTATACAATTCAGGTCGATTATTCAAAAACCTATTCAAATTATTACGATCAACGATATCGTGACAATTTCTTCCGTTATGGCCATGTGGGTACTTTCGAAACCGATGTTTTTAAATTCTATTCTCGTGGTATCGACACTACCGTGAACCTCGAAGGATGGTTACAAGAAGTATTTGTATATTCAATCGATACTTTTATTCCAAGTACCCATAACACCGATTTAGCACGCTATACTTCTCAGTTTTTTGATTACTTCAGCCAATACAGCCTTTTAAGAAAAGAAGACGTAATGGCAAACGGTGGTTTGCTTAATGGAATGGGAGCTCCGTCTATTTATGGACTTTGGGCCAGCCCCGGTAACCCCTATACAAGTTATACAATGAGCGATGCCACACAGTTCCGCGTCTCTGCCAGTGGAACAACCGATATTAAAGACCATGAATTGAGTTTTGGTTTCGAATTTGAACAACGTAAAGACTCTTACTATGGATTGGCACCCTTCGGGTTATGGACACTGGCTCGTAATCTGATGAATTATCATATTAACGAAAAAGACATCTCAAGTCCTATTGTAATGCGCGATGCCAATGGAGTCTATCTCGACACTATCAATTATCCGCGCCTGTATAATGCTGCCACTCAGTCAACATTCGACAAAAACTTCCGTCAGGCATTGGGTTATGATATTACCAGCCTGAACTGGATTGATGTTGACTCATACGACCCCGATTTATTTCAGCTTGATTACTTCTCGGCTGATGAACTTTTCAATCAAGGGAACAATGTAGTGAGTTATTACGGTTATGACCACACCGGTAAAAAAATAGACTTCTTACCCACTATCGACGATTTTTTCACTCAAACCGACGCTAACGGCGTGTTAACAAGACCCATTGCTGCTTTCCAGCCCAATTATATTGCCGGATATATTCAAGATAAATTTGCTTTTAAAGATTTGATTTTCAACGTAGGTGTTCGTGTCGATCGCTACGATGCCAATCAGAAAGTGTTGAAAGATAAATATTTGATGAGCGATGCATACAAAGTAGGTGACAACGATCCTATCGGATTGATTTCGAATGCCAGCCACCCCAGCAATATTCCTACCGGTGCCGTGGTATATGTTAACGACATGACAAACCCGACCGGTATTAATGGGTATCGTGTTGGCAATGTGTGGTACGATGAAACAGGTACCGAGGTATCTAATCCCAACTACATTGCAAGCTCAACCGGTATTGCTCCTTATCTTATCGATAATTCCACCGAGTTGAGTAGTGCCGCCTTCGAAGACTATAAACCTCAGATTGTGGTAATGCCTCGTATCTCTTTCTCATTCCCAATTTCTGACGAAGCACTGTTTTTTGCCCATTATGATATCTTGTCGAAAAGACCATCGTACTACAATCGCTTGAGCCTTATTGAATACTATTATGTGCGCCAGAAGAGTGGAGATATTTTGAATAATCCCGACCTTAAGACCGAAAAAACCATCGACTATGAATTGGGTTTCCAACAAAAACTCAGCAACTCATCTTCGTTGAAGCTATCCGCTTTCTATCGAGAAATGCGCGATATGCAGCAGGCAGTTGCTGTTTATGGTGCTTACCCGGTGAATTACTACACCTATGGCAACATCGACTTCGGAACTGTTAAAGGGTTTACCGCAGCTTACGATTTACGCAGAACAGGTAATGTTACACTGAGAGCTGCTTACACCCTGCAGTTTGCCAATGGAACCGGTTCTAATGTTGAATCGGCAGCAGCTATTATTCGCTCCGACCAGCCAAACCTGCGTACAACAATTCCGCTCGATTTCGACCAACGTCACAATTTTGCCATTACGGTTGACTATCGCTTTGGTGGAAAAGTTTCTGGTACCTTATACGATGGACCACGTTGGTTTGGTGCAGATGTATTCGCAAATACCGGTGTAAACTTTGTAGTGAATAGTGGTTCGGGCTCACCCTATACCAAATACAGCAAACCGGTGAATGGCGCTATTGTAGGTTCGTTGAACGGATCGAGAAAGCCATGGAGAACCAATATCAGTATGCGTCTCGACAGAGACATACGTATTAAACTTGCAAATGCCAAAGAAGATGGCCGCAAAGAAAGATACGGTTACATGAATGTGTATCTCGATGTGTCGAATTTGCTGAATGCTCAGAATGTTCTTAGTGTTTACAGTTACACCGGTAACCCCGATGATGACGGATTTATGAATTTCTCCGACTATCAGAGTCAAATTAATACACAAAACGATGTTGAAGCATACAGAAATTATTATGCAATGATTATTAACAGTCCGTATAATTACTCTCTGCCTCGTACCATTCGCTTAGGTGTTCAGTTCAGTTTTTAACGATGTAATTTTATAAAAAAAAGACAGCATACAATGAGAAGCTTAAAAAAACTAGTTTTCCTTTCACTGGCAATGACTATTGCATTTTCTGCCCTTGCCGATAAGGAACCCCGTGAATCGAACAGGAATGCTACTACTCCTGCACCCAGGAATGCAAAAGCAGCAGCACCCTGCGAACCTTCGAAAACTTCTACCGAGCTTTATATCAATAACGTGAGGACGCTTATCCACACCGGTGGCGACATGTGGTGGGATTTACAGGGCGATCCCCGTTACGAAGTTCCCGCAGGTTCGGGGCGTCACGCTCTGTTTGCTGGGTCGATATGGGTTGGAGGTAAAGACGCCAACGGTCAGTTGAAAATGGCAGCACAGCGATTCCGCCAGGATGGTATCGACTTTTGGCCGGGACCACTGATTATTGGTGGAAACGAACAGGGTACCACTTCGCAAGACATTTGCAGACAATACGATAAGCATTTTGTAATTACCAAAGAAATTGTTAAGGAATTTCGCGAATGGTTTGCTTGTACTCAGGATCCTGATTGCGACCTGGCTCAAAACTTCCCAACTTATACCATTCCCGATATTATTCTAAATTGGCCGGCTCATGGCCCGGCAGGCGGATACGATTACTATCTGGCTCCCTTCTGGGATGTCGATCAGGATGGAGAATACAACCCCATGATGGGCGATTTTCCGTATTATGAATTTATTAACGAAGGAATTACCGACGATGTAAATTGCGCCCGCCCCCGCGACCGCTGGCCCAAACTGTTTGGCGATTACACAATGTGGTGGGTTTATAACGATAGAGGAAACATTCACACCGAAACAGGTGGCGATCCCATTGGTATGGAATTCAGGGCTCAGGCTTTTGCATTTACCACCAACGACGAACTGAACGACATGACGTTTTATAATTACAATATCATCAACCGATCGACATATACCTTGTATGAAACATACTTTGGAGTGTGGACAGATGCCGACTTAGGTGGTGCTGTTGACGATTACACCGGTTGTGATGTACAAAGGGGTCTCGGATATATGTATAACGGTGATGACTTCGACGACGATTATCGCGGTAATTTGGGATATGGCAACCAGCCCCCTGCTATCGGTATCGATTTCTTCGAAGGTCCTTATCAAGACAACGATGGTCTCGACAATCCAACAAGTTACGATACCATAAATGGTGTGAAAGTTTTGAATTGTCAAAAAGGCGATATTCTCAATGGTAATATCAATGGATTGAACTTTGGCGATGGCACCGTTGATAACGAAAGATGGGGCATGCGGCGTTTTCTGTATTTTAACAATACCGGTCAGGGGGCCAATCCGGCTACTACCGACCCGCATTCCGCAATTGAGCATTATAACTATTTGACCGGATACTGGAAAGACGGACAACGCTTATGCTATGGCGGAACCGGTCACCCTACAGGAAATGGAGATCCGAATATACCTACCGATTTTATGTTCCCCGGAAAACCAACCACCGATAAATGCGGATGGGGACAAGGTGGTATTGTAATGCCCGATTGGTCAGAAGAAACCGAGAGCAATCCTGCCGACGACCGCCGTTTTGTGCAGTCAGCAGGTCCATTTGTATTGCGCCCGGGTGCTGTTAACGATATTACGATAGGTGCGGTATATGCCCGTGCAGCCGCAGGAGGTCCCTGGGCCTCGGTTGAAGCCGTTCGCAAGGCCGACGACAAAGCACAGATTCTTTTCGAAAACTGTTTCCGCGTTCTCGATGGCCCCGATGCTCCCGATTTGCGCATTATCGAAATGGATAAACAATTGATTTTCCATATTTCAAACAAACCCAATTCGAATAACTATCTGGAAGAATATATTGAGAAAGATCCTTCAATTGTTTGTAATTCCGACATTAACCCATGCGACGAGTACTATCGTTTCCAGGGCTATCAGGTGTATCAGTTGAAAAATACATCTGCCAGTATCAACGACCGCTATAACCTTGATTTGGTTTGCCCTATATTCCAGTGCGATATTAAAGACGGAGTTTCGCAAATTGTTAATTATGTGTGGTCAGACCAGTTAGGAGCCAATGTCCCGGTAGAGGAAGTAAATGGCGTTAACAATGGGATTACTCATACTTTTGTAATCGAGAAAGACTTCTTTGCAACAGGAGACAATAGGCTTGTGAATCATCGTGAGTATTATTATACTGCTATCGCGTACAGCTACAACAACAGTCTATTATATAACCAACAGATACAGGAAACCTTCCTCGGACAGAAAAAGCCTTACCTTGCCGGTAGAAATAACATCAAACGCTACAAGGCTGTGCCTCATAGAAACGATCCAGAAGATGGTGGCACTGTAATTCAGGGCGACTATGGCTATGGCCCTCAAATAACCCAAATCGAGGGGCACGGTAATGCTTATAATGTACTTGATCTTACGCAGGAAACCATCGACGAAATTATGTCGGGTTATCCCTGGAAATCGGCTCAGCCAACCTATAAAAATGGGAAAGGCCCGGTTAATGTAAAAATTATCGATCCGCTGAATGTTCCCGAAGACGCCTATACTTTAAAGCTGGTTGATGCTAACGTGTGGAGCTACGGACTTATTAAAAACGGTGCAAATTGGTTTGTAGTAAATTTGGCCGGAGACACTGTTTGGAACCATAAAACTATCGACTATGTCGGATACGATCAGTTGATTCCCGAATGGGGACTCGCCATCAATGTGCAGCAAACCGAATATGCGGGAAACAAAGATAAAGCCATAAACAATGGAGTTCTCGAGGCTACTATGGAGTATGCCGATAATAGCAAACCTTGGCTTTACTTCTTGCCCGATGGCGATGGTAACGATCCTTTCAACTGGATCAGGGTGGGTAAATATCAGAACAAAGAAGGTGAATTGAATGCCGGCGGAGCCGATAAGAGTTACGACGACTATATTGGATGGGACCCAGACCAATACTTCGAAAAAATGCTTAATGGCACTTGGGCTCCATTTAAACATACCAGCGATTTTAAATATGGACCGGCTCTAAAATCGGCACGTGCCATTCAGGCAATCGATAAGTTTGAACCCATTAGCAGTGTCGACCTATATATCACAAGCGATACCAGTATGTGGACCCGCTGTTGTGTTGTTGAGATGTGCGAAAACGAATGGACAACCAACGATTACGGACATCCGGTTATGGTTACCCCTAATATTAACTACCTCTCCGAAGGAAATGCCTTGCGTCATGCATTGCGCCGTTCACCTTCAGTAGATAAATTGGGTAATCCGTTGAACGATGGAACTATTGGCCTTGGTTGGTTCCCGGGTTACGCTATCGATGTAAGAACAGGAGAAAGGCTTAATATTATGTTTGGAGAAGACAGCTGGCTGGTAGGCGAAAACGGACGTGATATGATTTGGAATCCTTCGTCGGGCATCTATGGTTCTACCGGACCATTGTTTGGTGGAAAGCATTATATATATATAATGGGGCACAACCAGAACTTCACAAATCCTCAGTTCTTGGCGCCAGCCTACGATTCGTGCCGGTATATTCACAGCAAGTTAATGGCTTACAACGACAATAATACGGCGCTCGATTTGAGAGCTGCTTATACTGCTGCCATGTGGTGTGCTATTCCGCTTCACAATCCAAGTTTCGACCTGCTTGCTTCCGATGTTAAAATCAGATTGCGTGTAGCCACACCTCTTCACAAATCATTAGGTGATTTTGGTGTTGAAGAACCCGAGAATGATAACCTGCCTATGTATACTTTTAATACATACGATGTGAAAACCATTCGCAACGACAACCCACAGGCTGTGAGCGCTCTCGATTTGATAAACATAGTTCCTAATCCGTATTACGGACACAGCTACTACGAAACCAATCAGTTAGACAACTATGTGAGAATTACAAATCTGCCCCGCAAAGTTACCATCTCTATTTATAACATAAGCGGTACACTGGTTCGTCGTTTCGAAAAAGACAGCGATATTACCTACATCGACTGGGATCTCAAGAACTCTTACAATATATCTATTGCCAGTGGATTGTATATTGTGCATTTTAATGTGCCGGGAGTAGGCGAAAAAGTAGTGAAATGGTTTGGCGCATTGCGTCCTATCGATTTGAACAATTTCTAATAAGCCAAAATTTGAATTAAAAAGTCATATAATATGAAAAAGCGTTTAAGTGTAATATTGAGTGTGGTGCTGGCAAGTTTGCTTCTGCTGCCTGCATTCAGCTATGGTGGAAACGAGCAAAGAGGCGGATCGAGTGGTGGATCCGAATTGCTTATTAATCCCTGGGCACGCAGCTCCGGTTGGGGCGATGCAAATGTGGCAAGTGTACTTGGTCTCGAAGGTATGTACCAGAATATTGCCGGTATCGCATTTACCCGAAAAACCGAATTAATTTTTAATAACACCCAATGGCTTGTTGGATCCGGTATCAATATCAACAATTTTGGTTTCGCTCAAAAAGCCGGCGAGTCAGGCGTATTGGCACTCAGTGTGATGAGTATGAATTTTGGAGATATTCCTATTACTACAGCCGATCTTCCCGAAGGCGGTATCGGTACGTTTTCGCCTAGCTATACCAATATTTCATTGGCCTTTGCCCGTGAGTTTTCGAATAGCATTTATGGTGGGATAGCCGTAAAACTTATCAGCGAAGGTATGGCCAACGTTTCTTCATCAGGCTTTGCTATCGATGCAGGTATACAGTATGTTACCGGTCTAGGTCGCGATAAAGCCGGAAATCGTAAACGCGATAACCTGCGTTTTGGTATTGCCATGAAAAATGTGGGATCAACCATGAAGTTCAAAGGCGATGGTATGGCCTTCACAGGTATAGTTCCCAATGGAACCAGTATGACAGTAGAGCATCGTTCACAAGAGTTCGAATTGCCATCACTAATTAAAATCGGATTGAGTTATTCTATCAACCTTGATGCCACTGTTGATGCTACAACCGAAGAGGTTATTTCTCACCACCAGCTTATTATTGCGGCCAATTTTACGGCCAACTCGTTTGTGAAAGACCAGTATCATATAGGACTTGAATATGGTTTCCGAAATCTATTTTTCCTGAGAGGCGGCTATATTTACGAAAAGGGTATTACTACTGTTAGCGATCGCACCACAGTTTTAACAGGCCCAACAGCCGGTATGAGTGTGCAAATACCTATGAATAAAGAAAACAAATCGGTAATCGCTATCGATTATTCCTTTAGAGCAACTCAACCGTTCCACGGCATTCACACATTTGGGGCAAGAGTAACCCTGTAATAATAATTTATCGAAGTATTTGAAATGGGGTATTACAGCCCCATTTTTTTCGAATACCAAATTCTTGTTAACTTTTTGTATGTTATAAAAAACATGGCTGGCTAATGTTATGAATAATAATTGCTATCTTTGCAGAGAGAAACCTCTTTAATGAAGCGGGTTTCTTTTATTTTATATGAATTATTTGATACGCTATGAATAAAGTAATTTATCTCACCGACGAAGGATTGAGAAAACTGAAAGAAGAACTCGAACAGTTAATTACTGTTGAGCGACCGGGAATAAGTAGGCAAATTGCCGAGGCCCGCGATAAAGGCGACCTTTCTGAAAATGCCGAATACGATGCCGCCAAAGAAGCTCAGGGAATGCTCGAAATGAAAATAGCTAAGCTGCAAGAAACTATTATCAATGCACGTACAATCGATCCATCTCGCATCGATAATAAAACAGTGCAAATAATGAATAAAGTGAAAATTAAAAATCTTAAGAACAACTCGGTGGTAGAATATATGTTGGTTTCAGAAAGCGAAGCCGATCTCAAAGAAAAAAAGATTTCGGTAACGTCGCCCATAGCCAAAGGATTGCTCGGTAAAAAACTGGGAGACATTGTTGAAATTCAGGTTCCCGCCGGAATGGTGAAGTTTGAAATAATGGAAATTTCGGTGTGATTAATATGAGCAGTATATTTACAAAAATAATAAAGGGCGAAATACCTTGCTATAAAATCGCCGAAAACGACCGCTTCATTGCTTTCCTCGATATTAGCCCGCTGAAAAAAGGCCATTGCTTGATTGTTCCCAAACAAGAAATCGACTATATTTTCGATATCGACAACGATGTGCTAAAAGAAATGATTGTGTTTTCGAAACGAATTGCCATAGCATTGAAAAAGGCAATACCATGTTCCAGAATCGGTGTCGCCGTGCTCGGCCTCGAAGTGCCGCACGCTCATATTCATTTAGTGCCAATTGTGAATGAATCGGATTTGCGGTTTTCGAATACACGTTTAGTGCTGAGCTCTGCTGAGTTTGTCGAAATTCAAAAGAACATTGTGAGTCACCTCTAATACTTTGCTCAACACATGCTTGTTGATATATAAGTAGAAAAAACTGTGTACCAATCAGGCTTATTGCTTACATTCGCAACAAGTGAATCGTAAGTGAACGTAAATCAAAAAATAATTATCTATACCGATGGCGCTGCCAGTGGAAATCCGGGACCCGGTGGATATGGTGCTGTGTTGATGTATGGTCGTCATCGAAAAGAAATAAGCAAGGCATTCAGGCTTACCACCAACAACCGAATGGAATTAATGGCTGTAATAGAGGCTCTAAAATGCCTGAAGAAACCCAATCAGATTGTAGTTGTTTATACCGATTCAAAATACGTGTCGGAAGCAGTCAATCAAAACTGGGTTTTCGAATGGGAGAAAAAGAATTTTAAAAACAAAAAAAACCCTGATCTATGGAAGGCTTTTTTGTGCCAGTATCGAAATCATCAGGTACAGTTGGAATGGGTTAAAGGACACAGCGACAATGTGTATAATAATCGTTGCGACCAACTGGCTGTTGAAGCGTATAAATCGGGAATATTTTTTATTGATGAAGCTTACGAATCGTTGCTCGAAAAATAGTTATTTGTAACCATGACCGAATGTTTTGTGTTCGATATCAACCACCCATTTTTCGAAATGGCACGCAAAATAAGATACGACGTTTTTGTTGCAGAGCAGGGTGTTGACAGCAATCTTGAGTTCGACGGCCACGACGACGAAGCGAGGCATTATTTAATGTATTACAATGGCAAACCGGTGGCAGCAGCCAGAGTGAGGCATACTGATAATGGCAAAAAACTCGAACGCTTTGCCGTGATGGCCCATTGCCGAAAAATGGGATTGGGACGGCATTTTATGAGTTTTATTATGGATGAAGCCGGCGAGATGTATTTTCATTCTCAGCTTAATGCAGTGCCGTTCTACGAAAAAGCCGGATTCGAAACCACCGGAGATTTGTTTTTTGAGGCGGGCATTCCTCATTATAAAATGATTCTTAAAAATGAACAAGCGTGAGCAACCCAATTAAAAAACTGGCAGGTCAAACCGCAATCTATGGCTTTAGCAGCATCGTGGGGCGGCTGCTCAACTATTTACTTGTACCTATCTATACCCGTATTTTTGTTCCTGAGGTATATGGGGTAGTTACCGAACTGTATGCATATGTTAGCTTCTTTCTAATTTTACTAACCTACGGAACCGAGACCGGTTTCTTTCGGTTTGCTTCCGACAAAACCAAATTTGCAAAGACCTATTCTACCTTATTGCTTAGCTTAGGTGTAACATCGATGCTTTTCGTAATTCTTATTGCCTTATTTATTAATCCCATAGCTTCAGCATTGCATTATGGCAACCATCAGCAGTACATTTTGTGGATGGCAGTTATTGTTGCCATCGATGCCCTTATTTCGTTGCCTTTTGCACGATTACGACTTCAAAACAAAGCGCTTAAGTTTGCAACATTCAAAATAATCAACATAGCAGTGAACATTGCTATGAACCTATATTTCTTGCTTCTGTGTCCGTATCTTGCCAATATTGCACCCGATTCACCTTTCTTGTTGATTTGGTCGCCCGAAATTGGCGTGGGTTATGTGTTTATATCTAATCTGGTGGCCAATATTATCACACTGTTGATGCTGTTGCCCGATATATTTGGTGTAAAACTGCAATTCGATATCCGACTGCTTAAAACCATTTTGTTATACTCATTCCCGCTACTTATTGCAGGATTTGCGGGTATGATTAATGAAACCCTCGATCGTATCCTGCTTAAATATCTGCTTCCGGGCGATGTAAACGCAATGGAACAGATAGGTATTTACGGAGCTAATTACAAGCTGGCCATTCTGATGACTTTGTTTATTCAAATGTTTCGATATGCAGCTGAACCCTTTTTCTTTTCTCAGGCAAAACAGGCAGATGCTCGGGTTAACTATGCTTTAGTAATGAAGTATTTTGTGATTTGTGGGCTTGCAATCTTTTTAGGAGTAATGCTCTATATCGATATTGTGAAACACTTTATCGATGTTTCTTATCACTCGGGTCTTAGCGTAGTGCCCATTCTGTTGATGGCCAATTTATTTCTGGGCATGTACTATAACATTTCGATTTGGTACAAGCTTAACGATATGACCCGATATGGTGCGTATATAGCCATTCTAGGGGCAGTTATTACAATTGTGCTTAATGTGATTCTAATACCGGTTGTTGGATTTTATGGCGCTGCATGGGCAACCTTTGCGTGCTATTTGTCGATGTTGGTTGTTTCGTATGCACTGGGTCAAAAACACTATAAAGTACCATATTCAATTAAAACACTTGCATTGTATTTTTTATTGTCACTGGCTTTATATGGAGTTAGCCGCATTACTACCGATTGGCCGTCGAGTTTAAAATTCGGTACAAACACCATACTGTTTCTTTCTTTTATTGTGTTTGCCGTGTTACGTGAAAAATTGCTTCCCAGGTTGTTGAAAAGAGTTTGAGACTTATAGCTACCACAGGCTTGTCAACTCATAAGTTTTCAGTATTTTTGCATCTTAATAGTGTTGCTATGAAAAAGATAAAGGTAAAAGTAGTAAATACGTCTAAGCACCCGCTGCCCGAATACGCCACAATGTTTTCTGCGGGTCTCGATCTCAGGGCAAATCTTGAATCACCCGTATTGCTAAAACCGCTTGAGCGAAAACTCATACCCACCGGATTGTTTATCGAATTGCCCGAATCATACGAAGCGCAGATACGCCCGCGCAGTGGATTATCGCTAAAAAAAGGAATTAGTATTGTAAATACACCGGGCACCATCGATGCCGATTACCGTGGCGAAATAGGCGTAATTTTGGTGAACCTGTCGGGTGATGATTTTTGGGTTGAGGATGGCGAACGTATCTGCCAAATGGTTGTTGCAAAGCACGAAACGGTTGAATGGGATCAGGTTGAAGAGCTTCAGCAAAGCGAAAGAGGCGCAGGAGGATTTGGTCATACAGGTAAAAAATAGAGTTTTCTGTGGATTTTTGTGTAAGTATAATGTAAATAAGAATCGCATACAATGAAGATAATTATTCCAATGGCAGGCCTCGGAACCAGAATGAGACCACATACGCTGACAGTTAAAAAACCACTTATCCCTTTGGCAGGGAAACCCATTGTGCAACGACTGGTCGAAAACATCTCTCAGGTAATTGGATACAAAATCGATGAAATCGCCTTCGTTATCGGGCGATTCGGGAAAGAGGTGGAAGAAGAACTCGCTTTAATTGCCGGGGCAGTAGGAGCCCGTTCCTCTATATATTATCAGGATGAGGCTTTAGGTACGGGACATGCCGTATGGTGCGCATCTCAATCCTTGTCGGGTCAGGTGGTGGTGGCTTTTGCCGACACTTTGTTCTATGCCGATTTTGTGCTCGACCCCAATGCCGACGGCACTATTTGGGTTCAGGAAGTGAGCAATCCTCAGTCTTTTGGAGTGGTTACCGTTGATGATAACGATAATATCACCGGATTTGTTGAAAAACCCAAAACCCCGGTTTCGAATTTGGCAATTATCGGAATATATTATTTCAAAGATGGCGAAAGGCTTCAACAACAGCTTCAGCAACTCCTAAACGAAAACATCAGGGGAAACGGCGAGTATCAACTTACCGATGCCCTTGAAAACATGCGAAGCGAAGGTTTCCGTTTTAAACCGGGAAAAGTAAAGGAATGGCTCGATTGCGGAAATAAAGAGGCCACTGTGTTTACTCACGCCAGAGTGCTATTCAATGAGCAGCAAAAACCCATGATTCACCAAACTCTTAGCAAAACAAACACGGTGATAATTCAGCCCTGTTTTATCGACGAGGGGGTGATAATCGAAGATTCGGTAGTTGGACCCTATGTTTCGCTCGGAAAAAACACGATTGTAAGAAACAGTGTGGTGAAGAATTCGATAGTGCAAAACAATGTTATTATCGAAAACACGTTGTTAACCAACAGTATGATAGGGAACCATGCTGCGTTAAAGGGAAGCATGAACGATTTGAGTCTCGGCGATTACAATATACTGCAACTGTAGAATGAAAATTGATATAAAAATACTGCTGTTTTGCTTTGGAATACTCGGTTTGTTCGCCACAGCCTGCAACACGAGCCGTAATGCAACAAATAAGCCGAACAACAACTCCATGTCGCGCGAAGTTTCATTTTCGTATTATAGCGAATTGCTTGAAGGGGCAAAACAAAAGTATGCAGGTAACTTCGATGCAGCTCTCGATCATTATACACGCGCAATGCGCATTGCACCCCAACAATCGGTAACTTACTACGAAATAGCTACCATATTGGCTCTTAAAAACGATTTTGCTGCAGCTGTCGAATATGCCGATAAAGCTGTTAGAGCCAATAACCAAAACTATCACTATCATATACTCAAGGCCAAAGTGTATCAATCGAACGGGATGATCGATCTGGCCGCAAAAACATACAACGATATTATTGCCCTGCAAGCTTCAGTAATTGAACACTACTACGATCAGGCCAATTTATACCTGGCAATGAACGATACCAAGAGTGCTTTTGCTGCATTCGACAAAGCCGAAAAATACTTTGGAGTGAACGAGGTTATAAATACCGAAAAATTCAACTTGGCGAGTTCCATCGGCGATTACAAAAGAGCATATAGCGAAATCAACAAATTAATTAAAGCCTATCCCAACGATAGCCGATTCAGAGCTATGCTGGCCGAACTGTATGTGAGTCAGGGCAAATATAAGCAGGCTGCCGAAGAATTCTATACACTGGAATCGATGAATGTTGAACATGGGCTGGTGTTTATGTCGCTAGCCGAATTTTATCGCATTCAGAACGATGTCGATAAGGTTTTCTTATATCTGAATAAGGCTTTCGAAACCTACGATATTGATATTGATTCGAAAATCGAAATTTTGTTTAACATGATTGGTTCAACCAACAACCATCAATTTCATAAAAGTGTATATAGTTTGCTCGAAACCTTGGTTACTGCCCATCCCGATGAACCCAAAGCCCATACCATTTATGCCGACTATTTGGTGCGAGATGGCAGATGGGACGAAGCACGTACACGTTTCAACATGGTTCTGAAAGCCGAGAAATCGTTTTATGCTTTGTGGGAACAGGCATTATATCTCGACAATAAACTCGAAGACTGGGAAACAATGTTTGCGCGAAGTACCGAAGCATTGCAATACTTTCCGATGCAGACGATGCTTTATATGTTCAACACAGTGTCGGCAATTCGGTTGAGAAAGTATTTTGAGGCTGTGGCGGCAGCATCGGCAGGTGTTAAATACAGTGCGGGAAATACCCCAATGAAAGTAGAATTTCTTACTTATCTTGGCGAATCGTATCATCATCTCGAGAATCATGCAGCTTCCGATTCAGTTTTTGAAGAATTGTTGAAAATCGATCCCGAAAATGTAATGGTATTAAACAATTACAGCTATTATTTATCACTGCGTAATTTCAACCTCGAGAGAGCATTGCAGTTGTCTTCAAGCTTGATAAGTTTGAAACCCGATGTAGCCAATTATCTCGATACACATGCATGGGTACTTTTTCGTCGGCAGCAATACAACGAAGCGCTACAGTTTATCGAAAAAGCAATAGGCATCTCAGGAGATACCAATCACACTATTGTGGAACACTATGGCGATGTGTTGTATCATACGGGAAATGTTGAGAAAGCTGTAGAGATGTGGCAGAAAGCGCTGAGTTTGGATTCTGAGTCAAAGACTTTGCCGGGTAAAATAGAACAACGCATGTATATTGAATAACATGAAGATAAAATCAGGCTTGGCATTGTTGCTGCTTATTGTGCTATTCTCAGCATGCAATAAAATCTTTTTTTCGGGTGGAGAGAAGCAAAATCTACGACCGGCAAAGGTGTTCAGCAATGTTACAGAGCAGGCTCTTGATTATACTAGTTTGCAGTTGAAGTGCGATGGAGAGTTCTCGTGGAATAGTAGTAAACAAAGTTTTCAGATGCAGGTCCGTATTAAAAAAGACAGTATAATTTGGGTCTCATTACGAATGATGGGCATCGAAGGCATCAGGATGCAATTCACTACCGATAGCCTCTTTATGATGGATAGGCTGAGCAATGTATGGTACGGAGCTAGCTACGATCAACTGAACAATAGCCTTGACCTTGATTTCGACTATGCAGTGTTCGAAGCAATGCTTACGAATAACTTTTTCTTTTATCCGGCTACAACCGATACTTTAAGAACCATACAGGAATTCAACACATGCCGCGATACGGCACATTACTGCATAAGCTCGATAAAGCAACGTAAATACCGAAAGCTGTACAGCGATACCACCAACAATCGTCGCTACGAACGTAAACTTAGCAAGGAACAGGAGCGCCTGCACGAGAATCAAAGTCTCAATCAACACAACGATTTTGTAATACAAACAGTAAAGGTGTATCCCGATATTTTTAAAATATCCTACGTGTACATCGCAAATTACTTATTTCAACAATCGCTCGAAATATTTTACAACAAACCTTGTATTTTTGGCGATGTGTATTTCCCCTCTGAGATATCGCTCGAATATTTGTCGGGTGACCTGGAATTTACACTTTTTCTGAAAACCGAAAAGATGGAACGAAATATCGAGCAAAAATATCCGTTTAAAATACCGGCTAATTACGAAAGGATTAATTAATTGTGTAATTTAGTGATATTGAATATTTGTCTATGAGAAATTGTACCCGCCATATTATTGCCTTAGCCTGCATTACAGCTGTCATGCTGAATGTCATGTCGTTGTCGGCTCAGAACCGCACCGAGCTAGAAAGCAAAAAAAAGAAAGTGCTTCAAGATATCGAATATACCAACAAGTTATTGAAAGAAACTGAAGCAAATAAAAAAAGCTCTTACAACAATTTACTCCTTATAAATAGAAAGGTTGAGTCGAGGCAACAACTTATCACACACATCAACGACGAAATTCTGCAAATTGACAGACGTATCGACGACAACAAGCTTATCATCGATATGCTCGAAAGCGACCTGAAAAAATTGAAAGACGATTATGCCGCCATGATTTATTTTGCTTACAAAAATCGCAGTACCTACAATCACATCATGTTTATTCTCTCGTCGAAAGATTTCAATCAGGCATACCGGCGACTTCAGTATTTGCAGCAATATACCCAATTCCGAAAAAAGCAGGTGATTGCTATTCAAACAACCCAAATGATGCTCGATAACCAAATTGCAAAACTCGAGAATGTAAAAAAAGAAAAACAAGCACTGCTTAACGAAAAACAGGATGAAACCGAAAAACTGAAGAAGGAGCAAGATGAGCAGTCGAAAACACTGAATACTTTAAAAAGCAAGGAAGCCGACCTGAAAAAGAAGTTGAAACAACATCAGGAAAGTGCTGCAAAATTGCAACGCGAAATCGAAAAGATGATTGCCGAAGAGGCCAAGAAATCATCGGGGGGGAAATCGAACACCTATGTGTTAACACCATCCGAAAAACTGGTTTCTACCAATTTTGCAAACAATAAAGGTAAGCTTCCGTGGCCGGTTGAGAAAGGTATTATTACTTCGTCATACGGAAAACAGCCACATCCTGTTTTACAGAATGTAACTATCGATAATGCAGGAGTCGATATAAGTACTACCGAAGGAGCTGTTGTGAGGGCAGTTTTCGAAGGCGAAGTTCGCAGGGTGTTTTCAATCCCCGGAGCTCAAAATGCCATAATAATTCGGCACGGAAATTATTTGTCGGTATATACCCATCTGTCGAAAGTGTATGTGCAAGCCGGCGATAAGGTTACTACAAAGCAAAGTATTGGAGAAGTATATACCGACAAAGAAGACAATAAAACCATTGTTCACCTCGAAATTTGGTACGAAAGCACCAAGCAAAATCCGGCTAGCTGGCTTGCCAAGTAACTTTACGAATAATGACAGTGATTAACGAAATATTGACCAAGCTTGACGCATTTATACGAAAGTATTATGCCAATAAAATGCTTAAAGGTCTTATTTTGGCCGCCAGCATCAGTGGATTCTATGTGTTAAGCCTTATCCTTGCCGAATATTTCGGGCATTTTTCGAGTTTGGTAAGAACTGTGTTTTTTGGCCTGAGTTTGGTGTTGTTGCTTATAGTTTGGGTATATTACATACTTATTCCTTTAACAGGTTTTTTAGGCCTCGGGAACAGAATTTCTTACAAAAAGGCAGCCCAAATACTTGGCAAACATTTCCCCGAGGTATCAGATAAGTTGCAAAATACACTCGAGTTATCGGAGCTTCTTGCCTCCCAGCCGGAATCTTCCGATCTGATTAACGCAAGCATCAATAAACGTAGCAATCAACTTAGCCCCATTCCTTTCCGTAATGCAATCGAGTTTAAGCACAACATTAAATATCTGCGTTATTTTGTGCCTGTTCTTTTAATCTTTGCATTGCTGTTTATTGTTTGGCCGGGAGTTATTACCGAAGGGTCGCATCGCATTATTCGTTTCAATAAGGAGTTTATTCCACCTCCGCCATTCGAATTGCATATAAGTAACGACACCCTGTTTGTAAAAAAAGGAGGTGATTTCACGGTTACAGTGAGTGTTGCAGGGAACGTAGTGCCCGACGAAGTGAGCATATATATTGGGAACAACAAGTATTTGATGAAGAAAGAATCGGCACGGGAGTTTTCTTATCTGATTCGAAACCTGAACAACAATGTTACCATAAAAGCCGTATCTAACAATATCTTTTCAAATGCTTGCGAAATATCGGTGCTGCCCAATCCGGCAATACTGAACTTTTCAATTTCGGTAACACCTCCTGCCTATACAGGAGTGTTGCCCAGTTTTGTTAAAAACACTGGTGATTTGTCGGTACCCTACGGGTCGGATATTGTGTGGCAATTCAACACCGCCAACATTGCCGAAATGAAAATGATCTTTAACGATACCAGCATGCTCATGGCTGAACACGACTCACATTTATTTACTTTCAGAAGTAGAATGCTGCAAGCTACCCGCTATTCGGTGATGGCCTCCAATGAATATTTTCGCGACGAATCAAATGTTTCGTATACCATTAATGTTATTCCTGATTTATTCCCATCGATTAACGTGAAGCAGATGCAAGATAGCACCGACTTGCTGTTGTTTTATTTCAGCGGTTCTATCGACGACGATTACGGATTTAACTCGTTGAGTTTTTTCTATATCTCCGATAGTTTGCACAAAATCAATCTTCCGGTGAGCAAAGGTATGAGTGCACAAAATTTTTATTATGCTTTCGATTTTTCGCAAATCGAAATTAGGGGAAATAAGCTGACCTATTACTTTGAAGTTGGTGATAATGATGCTATCAGGGGGAGCAAAGTAACCCGTTCGGCAAGCTTCGAATTTGTTGTACCCGGTATCGATGAAATTGAGGCAAAGTCGGAAGAGGCCAACAAGTCGGTATCATCAAAAATGCTGGAAGCACAGCGACTGTCGAACGAGATTAAGAAAGACGTAGAAAACATGAGGCAGCGCATGTTTAACGAAAACCTTTCGGAGTGGGAGCGCAATCAGATGATGCGAGAGATTTTCGAGAAACAACAAAAAATGGAGCAACTGCTTAATGAAGCAGCTACCGAGAACCGTAACATGAACGAGTATAAGAACACTTTTAACGAACAGGAAAAACTCCTCGAAAAACAAAAGCAAATTCAGGATCTTCTCGAGCAAATTATGGATGATGAAATGCGAAAACTGATGGAGGAATTGCAAAAACTGATGCAGGAGTTCGACCAAAAAAAGTTTGAAGAATTAACCAAAGATATGAGTATGAGCTACGAGGAGCTCGAAAAACAGCTCGATAAAGATATTGAGTTGCTCAAACGAATGGAAGTGGAAGAGCGGCTCGAAAATACCATCGATAAGCTCGATGAGTTGGCTCGCGAACAGGAAGAATTGTCGGAGAAAACAAACAACAGCAATGCCGATAGCGAACAACTGTTGCAGCAGCAGCAAGAACACAAGGAGCGGTTCGATAATTTGAAACAAGAATACGACAAAACCCTTGAAAAAAACAGTGAGTTGAAGGAACCCATGCAACTAGACGATTTTAGCGAAGAATTTCAGGATATTGAACAACAAATGCAGCAGTCGGAACAAGATATGCAGCAAAACAAAAATAATAAAGCATCGAAAAGCCAGAAACAAACTTCCCAAAAAATGGAAGAGCTTGGCGATAAGATGCAGAACATGATGGAACAGAATATGCAGATGATGGCTGCTGAAAATCTCGACGACCTACGGCAAATAATCGAAAACTTGCTGTCGTTTAGTTTTGCTCAGGAAGACATCATGATTGAAATGACAAGTCTTGGAATTCGATCGCCCAAATATAGAGAACTGATTGCCGAACAGAAAAAAATCGGCGACGATTTTTCGATTATCCGCGATTCGCTTAATGCTCTTGCAACGCGTATGCCCGAAATGAGTTCGATTATCCGTAAAGAAATGAATCAGATTGTGTTTAAACTCAGCGATATAATGCAAGGTTTTACGGGAAATGCACAACATCAAACCAAAGCCGACCAACAATTGGTGATGACCTCTGCCAACAATTTGGCATTGTTACTCCTAGAATTGATGCAGACCATGCAGCAACAAATGGCTATGCAAATGCAGGGCAATCAGAATTGCAAAAACTGTAAGTCGAACTCAAAATCGCCAATGGGTCAAATGCGCGATATGCAAAAAGGGATGAAGCAACAAATGCAGCAAATGATTGACCAGATGAAACAGGGGGGCGATAAATCAGGAAAAAATCAACAGCAGAGTAAAAATCTGGCAAAGATGCTGGCTCAGCAGGAAATAATGCAAAAAATGCTCAACGATATGATGACTAGTGGTACCTTAAGCCCCGAATCGGCCAAAATTCTTAACGAAATCAATCGTATGATGGAGGAAAACATTCGCGATATGATTAGTGGGAATGTTACCGAGCAATCGCTAAGGCGACAGGAGCTTATCCTTACACGTATGCTCGAAGTAGAAAAGAGTGAGCACGAGCGCGAACTTGATGATAAACGTAAATCGAACGAGGCCCGCGATTATAAAATTAGCAACCCGGGCGATGCATTCCGCGAAAAAGAACGCGAAATCCGCTTCAACGAACTGTTGCAACAAAACAATCTTAAACTGAATCAGTTTTATAAAATGAAGTATAAAGACTATCTGCAAAACCTTGAATAATAGTGGCTATGGCAATACATTTTTTTTCTGAACAGACTTACTTGCCCCGTTTCCGAAAGAATGGCATAAAAAAATGGATTGAGGCTGTTGTTGCGCAACACATGCGTAAAACTGGAAATATTACTTACATATTTACAAACGACATTTTTTTGCTGAATATAAATAAGCAGTATCTGAACCACGACTATTATACCGACATTATCACTTTCGATTATTCAACCGAAAAACATATTCATGGCGACATTTATATTAGTGTCGACAGGGTTAACGAAAATGCCTTACGATTGGGTACCGAACACAACGAATTGTTTCGTGTCATTATTCATGGGGTCTTGCATTTGCTGGGCTACAACGACAGTACCGACAACGAGAAAGCAACCATGACCAATGCCGAAGATAATGCCCTTGTTCAGTTGGGGAAGTTTAATGTAAACCTTTAATCGCTACACTTGTCTTTTTCTGATTATAAGCATTTCGCCCCACAATAATTTATGGTCGGGCTGCAATCCGTTCCACTTCAGTATATCATCAACAGTGCAGTTATACTTCATGGCAATGCGATGCAGTGTTTCTCCTTTTTCAACAAAATGCTTTACAATTTCGGTAGGCTCTTCTTCATCGTTTTTGTAGGTTTTCAGAACAAACAAATCGGTCTTCTCCAGAAAACTCGAGCTGTTTTGCATTACTAAAAACTCAGTGGCTTTATGATGAGGCAATACCAAAGGATAGGTATTGCTGTCACCGGGAATGTATTGCCTGATGAACATGGGGTTCAGAAAAAGCATTTCTTCTTTTGGAAATTGTAATTCTTCGGATAAAATACCTAAATTGAGAGGCCCTGTGATGTGTAAAGTGTCAACACCAAAGAAATCGACTCCTTGATACGCCTCAACCACCGAGTGTTCGCGATGAAAATTCATCAAATAACACATAGCAATAAATGCCGGAACATAATTCTGCATTTGCACACTCATATACTGCCTTATTTGCCAGTAGTCGGTATTTCCGTTAGCACGGATTATTGCTTTTTTAACAGCTCCCGGCCCTCCGTTGTAAGCCGCCAATGCAAGTAACCAATCATCGAAACTCCTATAAAGGTATTCCAAATACCGGCATGCAGCCTCAGTGGCCAGATATGGGTCGCGGCGTTCGTCGATATAGCTGCTTACAACCAAACCCATTAAATCGGAAGTAGGCTTTATGAACTGCCACAAACCGGTAGCTCCCGATACCGATATTGCATTGGGGTCGAGTGCCGATTCAACAGCTGCCAGATATTTTAATTCAAGAGGCAGATTGTATTTGCTCAAATACGATTCAAACAATGGAAAATAATACTTCGACAGACCATATATCCTATTTAGTTTTGTCTTGTTTTGTAATGAATAAGCATGTATGTATTTTTGAACGCTTTCGTTGTAAATCAACGGTATTACTGTTGTGTGGTTCAACAATTCTATTCTGAGCCGATAAATTTCTTCGGGATAAGTAATACTGTCGTATCCTCCCACATTTATAAATTCAGTGTTTTTAAAGTACATCCTCGATGACATCATCGCACTGTCGATACCATAAACAATGCGGGCCGCATTTTTATTCCCATCGCCATCGCCGGCAGCCAATACCGTGTCGAAAACCGAAAGCAGTCCAATTAAAACAGGCAAAAACAATCGAATTCGTTTCATGATGCCAATATCTTACATATCAATTTTTTAAACAATCGTTTGCAAAACATTCTGTTAACTGAATTGTGTTAATTATTAAAACACTTTTTAGCATTACATCACCATAGCATTTGTTATTTTAGCAAGAATTGAAATAACCAATAGATTTTTGTAATGAAGAAAAAAACACTGTTGATTATTGTTGCTTCGCTTGTAACAATTGCTCTTGTTGCTATTGTTTATGCTGTATTCTTTTCGAAGAAAGAATTGATTATTTCTGACACGCTGCGAGCAATTCCCAATCATGCTGTAATGCTGGTCGAAATTCGCAATATTGAATCGCTTCATGCCGAACTAAACAAAAAACACCCTGTGTGGGAGTCATTGGTGCTTATACCATCGTTTGCCGATGCCGATGCTTTTTTTACCAGATGCACCAACGCTGCAACAAAGAGCAAAACTGCATCACGAATCTTGAATTCTAATTCTCTGTTTGCTTCATTGCACATCACCGGAAAAGACAATTCGGCTTTCTTATTTGCTATTTCGCTGCCGGCCGATATCGCCAACGATGAAGCCATGAACTGGATGAAGTCGGAGTTTGCCGACTCAACAACCTGCATGGAGCGCTTGTATGAGAATGTTAAAGTTTTCGATTTGAAGCATAACATCGGAAAAAAAACATTTTGTGTGGCAATATACGGCAAAATCTTATTATGCAGCTACTCATCGGTTTTGGTTGAAGACGCAATTAAGCAGCTAAAAAGCAACACGAACTCACTCCTCGAAAACCATAGCTTCGCAGGGGTTTATAAAAGTGCAGGTAAAAAGGTGTTTGCCAATATATTCATTAACCTGGCCAAAATTCCCGGAATTCATGCTAAGACGGTGAATCAGAGTGCAAATTTGCTGATGAATCTTATTTCTTCGTCGGGCGAATGGGCAGAATTCGACTGGATGTTACATCCAACACAGTTTGCCCTGAGTGGTTTTGTGTCGGTTAACGATTCAAGTAATTTTATTTCTGACTGGGTGTATTCTCAAGATTTGGTTGAAAACGATATCGAAACCGTATTGCCTGCCAATACAGCTTTCTATTTGAGTCAGTCGCTTACCGATATCGATATGTACACAACAAAAATGAAAGCATTTAATGCAAAAAATTCCTTTGCAAACGAATCACAACAGCAACTACGTAATATAAACCAATTATATCAACTCGACATAAGTGAAATTTTTTACTCCATGCTCGATAATATTGTGGGAATGGCTTTTACCGAACCTATCGAAGGAGTAGATACAGGCAATAGGTATTTCGTGGTAAAAACCAAAAGTAAAAGCATAACCGAGAACGCATTAAAACAAATGCTTGCACAAATTGCCCAAATCGATAATAAACCCATTGGACACTATGTGCAGACAATAAAAATTGATAACGAAACAAGTTTTGATGCTTTTCGCATGCCAAGCGAAAATCTGGGTGGTTTGTTGTTTGGCCCACAGTTCGGCAATATGAATACCACGTGGGTAGCTGTTCACAACAATTACATGTTTTTCTCCGAATCACAGGCTGCCCTCAATGCTCTTATTCGCGCATCTCTTCTAAACAAAACCTTGGCTACCGACCTGAAGCACTCCGACTTTATGTCGGGCTTTTCGAAGCGGTCGAATCTTTTTATTTATGTTAATTTGGCGCGGTCGAAATCGGTTATAGCCAATTTGCTTTCGGAAGAAGCTGCCGGTATTTTCAATGCCATTTTCTCGGGATTGAAACAAATTAGCGAAATTGGATTGCAGTTTTCGCGGTCCGAAGAAATGCTCTTTAATTATTGCCTTATTCAGTACGATGGCGAAGAGCGAAACGACCCAAAAACTATTTGGGCGAGTAAACTCGATTCCACTGTGTTGGCAAAGCCGGTTATTGTTATTAATCATCTCGACCAAAGCAAAGAGATTATTGTGCAAGACCAAAAAAACATATTACATCTTCTCAGCGAAAGTGGACGCGAAATATGGCGGTTTCAGCTTGGCGAACCAATTGTGGGCGACATATATCAGGTAGATGCATTTTCGAACGGAAAACTGCAGTATTTGTTTGCTACCGAAACGCGCCTGCATCTTGTCGACCGACTCGGAAACTATGTCGATCGTTTTCCGGTAAACTTTCGCGATAAGGCTACAGCACCCATTGCACTGTTCGATTACGACAACAACAAATCATACAGAATACTGGTGCCTTGTGCCGATAAAAAAGTGTATCTCTACGATATCGAAGGTAAAATTGTGAAAGGATGGGAGTTTTTAGCTACCGACAACACGGTTATGCAAGCGGCTATTCACTTTAAAGCACAAGGCAGCGATTTTATAGTTTTTAACGACGATTATAATATTTATGTGCTCGACCGCAGAGGTGTTACGCGTGTTGATATTAACCCGCAATTCAGGTTCTCTAAAAACAACCGGCTTGTTTTCGATGCTGCCGGTTCAAAAAATGCAGATAGGTTAGTCGCTTCCGATATAAACGGTAATGTGGTTTTTATGACGATAAACGGTGAAATCGACTCTATGCAGGTGGCGCATTACAGCGAAAATCACTGGTTTGCATATTACGACATTACCAACAATGGGCAGAAGGAATTTATTTTTGTCGACGGACAGATTATTGATGTGTACCGTGCCGATAAAACCAAATTATTCTCGTTCGATGCAAAGGCTCCCATAAGTGCTGTACCAAATTTTTATCGGTTCCCACGCAACCAAATCAAAATAGGAATCGTTAGTAAAGAAAACGAGCAGATTTACTTATTGAATAGCGATGGTTCTGTGTTTTCGGGATTCCCGCTTAGAGGTATTTCTCCATTCAGCATTGGATACCTCAACAATAACAGTGGTAGTTTCAATTTGGTTTGTGGCGGTGCTGAGAACTTTCTCTATAATTACGAAATTAGTGAGTCGGCCGACTAGATGATATTATTTTGTATTTTTACTGCTTAATATATCGAGTTATGAAAAAGCTTATCAGGAATTCAGTGCTTTTTGTCATGCTGCTGCTTATGATGACGGCCTGTATAAAAGACAACTTCGATTTTGACAGATGGGATGGTGAATTAAACTGGGACCCATCTTTTATTGCACCTGTGTGCTGGGCCGATTTAAGTATTGCCGAAGCAATAGCAGCTTACGACACTACTATTCAATTGATAAATAACGATGCCGGATTTATTTCGATACTTTACAAAACCAGGGTAACATCAAGAGAGATATCCGATATTATTTACCTGCCCGATCAGGAGTTCAACGGGGTACTCAATAGCAGCTTTATCGATTTCAGCGGCTTTAGTCAAAGTGGCGATGTGCTCTCGGGATCCAGCGACGCCCTTATGTCGTTTGCCATGTTCAACAACGAGTGTGAAATCGACACTGTTGTGCTTAAAAGTGGTATCCTAAATTCGGTTCTGCAGTCCTCGTTTAAGCATACATTGCAACTTGAACTGGAGTTCCCAACAATTAAAAAAAACAATGCAAACCTTAAGATAAATTTCTTTTTTCCACCTACAGGAGGATTTCAGGCAACCAGCAATGTGGAACTTGCCGGTTATAAAATAGACATGACACAAACACCGCAGGGTTTCAACGAAATACCTGTGAAAATGAATTATACCTTTTATCATTCGGGTAATAGCGACAATAGTGGCGTGGTGTTGTTCGATTGCGATTTTATAGAGCTCGACTATAGTTTAATGACAGGATATTTTGGATATAATTCGTTGATTTTTAAAAGCGATACCCTTGATATTAATTTGTTTAAAAATGATAATTGGAATGTTGATGCGTATTACTTTCAGGATCCCAAATTCAGAGTGCGCTATTGGAACTCTTATGGAATCCCCACCAATTTTTATTTTACACAAATGTTTGCCCAATCAAAAATCAACGATCAAAACTATAGCATTATCGATTACGAAAACGGTTTGCCCCTCGATTCGTTGCACCCCTATAATGTGAGTTTCCCGTTTGCGGTAGGCAGCATCCGCGACGACAGTATTGTGCTAAATCGTTTCAATAGCAACATCCCGTTTGTTATCAGCATTCAGCCTAAATGGATTCAGTTTATTGCTCACGCCCACACAAACCCATATTCAAGTTCACACAATAATTTTGTAACCGACAATTCGGTGCTCGAGGCCGAAGTTACTATAGAATTACCTCTGTGGGGATATATCGATAATTTTAATGCAAAAGATACTGCAGAATTCGATTTTGGAGAGATTTACGGTACTGCTAAAATGATTCAGCGACTTGCTGTGCGACTCGATATGCGCAATGGATTTCCGGTAGAAGGGTATGGTCAGGTATATTTTCTCGACGAGAACTATCAGATTCTCGACTCATTGCTGTATTCATATCAGGATAGGTTACTGCCCGCTGCTACCGTTGATGCCAATGGCAGAGTTATCGATTTTTCGCGTAAAGTGTCCATCATCGAAATTACCAACGATCGCATCGAAAAGGTGAAGAACACCAAATACATTTCATACGAAGGCCATACCAATTCTACCGAATATACCGAACAAAAACTGGTGAAAGTGTATGGCGACTATCGAATTCGTTTCGATGTTTCGTTTGAGGTCGATTTAGGAGTAAGTGTCGATATTGATACCTTAAATTGAGCATGCCATGAAAAGACACACTATCATAGTTCTGTTTGCAGTGATGCCGCTCTTTGGAATGGCTCAGCAAAACTTTACCTTGTATCATATGAACAGGGTGGTGCAAAGCAAATGGGTAAACCCCGTAAGCGAAAACACCTATTCAGTAAGCATCGGCGGACTGTTGGTGCCGGTTTTTGGACAAATACCACCGGCTGTGCATCTTAACTACGCCAACAATGCCTGGATGTATCAAGATGCATTTCACTTCGGCACAGGCAACAAAGCCGATTCACTGGTTTTCGATCTCGACAGACTGATGCGCAACACCCGTAAGCGAAACCATTTCAGGTTCGAAAACGATTTCGAATTACTGAGCTTGGGCATCAATTTCGAAACCATGTATTTATCGTTTGCTATTACCGAAAAAATCCATTATGGTTTTACATTGCCGGGCGATTTACTGCAACTAATGGCCTATGGAAACCGTCCGTATTTCGACCAGAACAAGGCATACGATTTAAGCGGTTTCAATCTGAACTTTTTACACTACCGCGAATTTGCGGTGGGATTATCGGCTGTAGCAAAAGATAAATTTCGGCTTGGGGGGAGAGTTAAAATGCTTTTCGGTCTCTCGAACCTGTCAACAAAAATAAATCAGATGTCGTTGTATACCGATCCCGATAACGTATATATGACCGGTGTCACCGACATGAGCATCAATGCTTCGCAGCCATTTCCTGTTGACGAAATTTACTATAACGATGGCGACAGTGTCGGTTTTTCATTGCCCGATGATATTGGAGACCACTTTAATCCGGTGTCGTATATGATAAATCCGCGTAATTTTGGTGTGGCCTTCGATTTGGGTGGAAGTTACGAAATCAACCGGCAATGGCAGGTGTTTTTTAGTGCTACCGATATCGGACTGATTACATGGAATTCCAATCCTTTCAGCCTTGTGAGCAACGGAAGCTTCCTGTTTAAAGGAATGCAGGTGCAATACTGGAACGACTCGCTCACCTTCGCCCAATCGATGGAGACCCTGGTCGATTCGGTAATCAACACGTTTCAATTCGAAGAAAATGATTTCAATTATATTACTTTGCTGCCGGCTAATATATACATGGGAGCGATGTACAAGTTTAAGGACAAACTGCATTTTGGTGGATTATACCGAGCCGAACTCTATAAGAAAAGTTTTTTGTCGTCGCTAACCTTATCTCTCAACTCCGAACTGAACAACTGGTTCTCTGTGCACCTTAGCTACACCATTGCCAATAATAATTTTACAAATGTGGGGCTTGGTTTTAGTCTAAGGGCCGCAATATTCCAGTTTTATATGGTTACCGATAATCTTACAGGTATTATCTGGCCACAAACATCACAGAATTTTAATCTTCGAATGGGTTGTAATATGGTTTTTGGGTATAAACTTAAACCAAATTCAAAAATCTATTATTAATTTGCGCAGTTTTCAACAGAGAGGTTTTTTGATTTGAGCAGGACAGAAATTCATCGCAGTATATATATCGCAGCATTGTTGCTGATAGCAGCCTCTATGTCGCTTTCTATTTTTATTACCAGTGCTGCACACTTCCTTTTAATTGCAAACTATCTGGCCGAAGGTAAATACATCGAAAAGTGGCGATTGCTTTGGTCGCGCAAGAGTGTGTTAGTTTTTTTAATTCTTATAAGTGTTCATTTTTTATGGCTGATAAATACCGGCGATTTCGATTATGCTTTCAATGATATTAGAATAAAACTTCCACTACTAGCCTTACCGGTAATCGTTGGAACATCAAAGCCACTTTCTTTTCAGCATATAAAAATTATTTTGTTGGCTTTTGTTGTTGGTGTGTTTGCCAACACAATTGTAGCCACTGTTGTTATGCTGACATCAACAGCTATGTCGAGTGCCGACGACTTTCGCGAGGTGTCGTTGTTTGTAAGCCACATACGACTTTCGCTAATGATTGTTCTCAGTGTTTTTATTCTAATCTGGTTGGTCATCAACCGAAGAGTATGGAGGATGTTAGAATACTATCTGTATTCATTGCTGGTACTTTGGTTTGTTGTATTTGTTTTTTTGAGTCAGTTTTTCACCGGCATTGTGCTATTGTTTACTGTAGGGGTGCTGTTCTTGTTGTGGAGAATATGGTTGATGAAACAACGTAAATATCGAGTGTTGGGATATTCGGCCGTGGTGGTTCTGCTGCTTTTGGTTTTTGCCTTTGCCTTTGTTCAAATTCGTAGCTTCTATACCCCTCCGGTGCGGGGCATGACTGAATTGCTAAGCGAAACAAGTAATGGAAATTTCTATTATCACGATCGAAAATCGAAAGTAATCGAAAATGGAAACCTAGTGTATGTCGAAATTAGCGAAATCGAGTTGCGTCAGGCTTGGGAGCTGCGAAGCCGACTTAGTTTCGATTCGCTCGATGCACGACACCAGCCCGTTATGCATACACTAATCCGATATTTGGCATCGAAAGGTTTAACCAAAGATGCCGATGCAGTGATGTCGCTATCCGACAGCGAAATTATGGCTATTGAAGATGGTGTGTCGAACATTAGGTTTGCCGATGGAATTAGCTTTCTCGATAAAGTGTATCAGCTAATATGGCAAATCGATTTTTACATTAAAGAGGGTAACCCAAGCGGGCACTCCATTACCCAACGTATCGAGTTTATAAAAACCGGTCTATATATTCTTGGAAACAATTTTTTTGTGGGCGTGGGTACCGGCGATGTCGACAATGCTTTTAAAAATGCGTATTCCGAGTTGAACTCTTCTCTTCAGGAGCCGTTTCGGCACAGGGCGCATAATCAAATTCTAACATTTTATATCAGCTTTGGAGCCCTCGGAGGAATCTTGTGCCTTATTGCAATGTTTTTTCCAATAATTCTCGAAAACCAACGATCGAAATACTTCATCTATATGTTTTTTGCAATAGCTTTTATTTCGATGTTGAACGAAGACACCCTCGAAACGGCCACAGGGTCTGCTTTTTTTGCTTATTTTTACTCGTTGTTTTTATGGGGCTTCAACGATACTACAGAATGAACAATGAACACAAAACAACATAACGATTTTATCAAACGAGCCATTGACTTAGCCAAAGACAATGTAGCCAAAGGGGGAGGGCCTTTTGGTGCCCTTGTTGTGAAGGATGGAATTTTGGTGGCCGAATCGGGTAATACGGTTGGGGTTGACAACGACCCAACCGCGCATGCTGAAGTAAACGCCATTCGAAAAGCTGCCGCGGTGTTGAATACTTTCGACTTAAGTGGTTGTGTAATTTATTCAAGCTGTGAGCCTTGCCCAATGTGTTTGGGAGCTGTGTATTGGGCCAGAATTGATGAGTTGTATTTTGCCGCCTCACGCTTCGATGCCGAAAAAGCAGGTTTCAGCGATTCAGCAATTTATCATGAAATGGCATTGCCTTTCGAAAAGCGTTCTATTAGAACAACACAGCTTGAAGTCAGCAATGCCGGTGACCCTTTTGTTATTTGGAGTAAGCTCGACGATAAAACCGAATACTAATGAGGTTGTTGGATGATTTTTTTAGGCGCGATGCTAAAACAGTGGCTGTTGAATTGTTGGGTAAAGAACTGGTTCGGCATTTCGACAACACTTACACCCTTCGCCTTATAATTAGTCAATCCTTAACAATTCAAAATTAGGAAATCTTTTTTCTTGAATAGCGAAAAAAATTGAGGCAAAAAACTGGGCCAAAGAATTGCTTCTTTGATT
>Ga0334884_1000962_pt1 | contig 47788 bp, 43 predicted proteins | sample GraSluR1_MG_7_FD_207215 | JGI IMG/M metagenome (GOLD analysis project Ga0334884, IMG submission 207215) | Sludge microbial communities from methane-producing bioreactor in Wageningen University, Netherlands - Granular Sludge_12_05 R1 | ecosystem: Engineered > Bioreactor > Anaerobic >... | reverse complement strand
TTGTATGCCTGAGCCTACTGCTTCTCCTGAGCTTTTGAATCCTATGCAGTTTGGTACTCTTGTTAAAGGTGCTTTACAGGATTATGCTGAGGTTATTGATATTCCTAAGATTTTGCATATTTGTGGTTCTACTCAGCCTATTGTTAAAGATATGGCTTCTATTGGTTGGGATGGTATTAGTGTTGAGGAAAAGTTACCATTTGATGTTGCAACTAAAGAGTTAGCTACTGTTAATGATCCTTCTAGGTTAGTTGGTAATGTTTCTACTTCTCAGACTATTTTTAGAGGTACTCCTGAAGAGGTTAAAGCGGAATCTAAAGATTCATTAGAGAAAGGTGCTGATATTTTGGCTCCTAGTTGTGGTGTATCACCTTTATCACCATTAGCTAATTTAAAAGCTATGGTAGAAGCAAGAAACGAATACTGTAATTTATAAATAATTTATTTAAGAGGTATAAGAATATTTTAAAAAAAGTTATTGAGGCTTTAAATGGAAAAGAAGGGGTTATAAAAATTGAAGAACTGTGTGATGAAGATATTCTCACACTGATTGAATTTGAATCCCGACGTAGTGATGAGATAGTTCCTGTAATTAATGAAGGTATTAAAGAATGTTTTAAAAAAGACTTTCATTTTGTTATTTTTGCTAATAATAAATTTAAACCTCCTAAAGGTTCAGGATTACAACTTGTTTATGAAGATGGAACTATTGTAGGTAGACATTTAGGTGATGATGATAGAGAGCAATATGAAAATGATGATGATTACGAATTTTTAAGTGATGATTTCATTTTGCTTAAGAAAAATATGAAACATAGTATTCCTTTTGTTAGTGGGGAATACTTTCTTATACCTTCAAATGAATTTAATGAATTGATGCAATTAAATGAAGTTTCTGAAGCATATATTTCAGTACCTTGTGTTACTTCTGATGCATACCTTAAAGATAAGTTTGGTTTTGATGATACTTTAGAGATTGCAACAATTATTGTTAGTTTTTGTTTAAACGACAATTAGTTTCTTTATTTTTTATTTTAATTATTTTTTGGTTGATTTTATGGTTATTATAGTTGGTTCCGGTGCAGGTGGAGGTTTACTTGCTATGGAATTGGCATTAGCTAACATTCCAGTTACAGTTATTGAAAAAGGCCCTTTTATTAAAACTGTAGATGCTTTTAAGTATTATGATGAAATTCATGAAGAGTTAGATTTACTTAAAACAACTTGTATTGGTGGATCCACTTTAGTAAGTGCAGGTAATGCTATTAGAGCTGGCGAAGATGATTTCAAAAATTTAGGTATAGATTTATCTACAGAGTTTAGTGAAGTCGAAAGATTATTAAATGTCCATGAATTAGATGATTTGCATATTGGAAATTCATCTAAAGTATTTATGGAATCTGCAAAAAAATTAGGTTTAGATCCTATTAAAATGCCTAAATATATTGATGAAGATAAATGTATTATTTGTGGAACTTGTGCTTTTGGTTGTCCAACCGATGCAAAATGGTCTTCTAAAGATTTTGTTAAAATAGCTAAAGATAATGGTGCTGAAATTTTGGCAGATACTGAAGTTACTGATTTAATTATGGAGGAAGGTATAATTAAAGGAGTAATAGCTATAAATGATGGTAAAACTATGGAATTATTTTCAGATATAGTTATATTATCTGCTGGAGCAATTGATTCTTCTATTATTCTTCAAAGAGCTGGAATTAATGCAGGAGATGAATTATTTTTTGATCCTTTTGTTACTGTTGGTGGTATTTTAAAAGGTGCTGGATTAAATTCTGAAGTACAAATGACCGCATTAGTTAAATCTAAAAATTTTATTTTATCTCCTCACTTTTCAAAAATTATTTATGATGAATTTAAAGAAGATGGGATAAATATTGAAGATATTTTCTCTATAATGGTTAAAATTCCTGATGAATCTAAAGGCTTTATTAGGGATGGTAATATAACTAAAATAAATTCTTTTAGAGATGTAGAATATATTGCTGAAGGTTGTGCTACAGCAGGTTTTATTTTAAAAGAATCTGGTGTTGATCCAAAAAATATTAAATCAACAAATATTAGAGGAGCTCATCCTGGAGGTACAGCTCCTATAGGCAAAATTGTTGATAATAATCTTGAAACAAAAATAAGAGGTTTATATGTAGCTGATGCTAGTGTTTTTCCAAAATCACCAGGTGCACCACCAATTCTGACAATTTTGGCACTTTCAAAAAGACTATCAAAACATATAATTAACTAAATTATTCAAATTGTTTATTAATTTCATCTTTACTAATAAGTTTATCACAATAATAACATCTAGCAATTATAGGTGCTTTACTGATAATTTGAAATTTAGAATTTATTGGTTCATTTTCATTGTTTGTTATGCATTTATTATTAATGCATTTGATGATGGAGTTTATTTCATCTTTTAAACTAATTTTTTCTTTTTTTACAATATTATAGTCTCTTATAATATTTATTGTTGATTTAGGAGCTATTAATGCTACTTGATCAAGCTCAGAAGACTTTAATTCCCTATTTTCTATTTTTAAAATATCTTTTCTTTTAATTTCATTAGAAGAAACATTCATAGCTATTGTAATATTTTTATTTTCTTTGTTTGGAAGATTTAAGATTTTTAAAACATGTAGCGACTTATTAGCAGTTATGTGATCTATTACTGTGCCATTTTTTATTGGTTTTATTTTTAATTTAGGTTTATTTTCTAGTGGCATATTAAAACTTATTATTTATTTAAATCTATTTTTTTGATATTGTATTTTGTTTCATTTTTTAAACTTTCTTTTGATTTATTTTTAGTTTTTAAAATAAATTTACCAATTACTCTAGCTCCTCTTGCTTCTACTTTTTCTTTCATTCTTTTAATTACAGGACTTCCTCCATTTGCACTCATTGTGGTAAATAAAATAACATCTTTTCCTCTTAAGTCGCATCTATCTATAATTGTTATAATTGCAGGTGTAGGATTACTAGCCCATGTTGGTGTTCCAAAGAAGATAGTATTATAATCTGTAAGATCTACTCTAATAGGTTGAATTTTAGTTTTATTTTCTCTAAATGCATCTAATGAAGATATCATTTTATTCTTTAACCCTTTTCTATCTTTTAAATCCTTAATTTTTACTATATCAGAATCTAATTCATCAACTATAGTATTTGCAACTAATTCAGTACGTCCCGTAGATGAGTAGTAAATTGTCATCGTTTTCATCTTAAAACCTCTAATAGTAATTAATAATTTATTTGATTTTCATGTTATATAGTTTTAATGATAAATCATTAAGGATTTAAACCAATAGCTTTTAATCCGTCATCTTCATTAAAGTTATTTATAATATTCATGTTTTGGATAGCTTGACCTGATGCTCCTTTAACTAAATTATCTATAGCTGATAACATAATAATTCGTCCTGTTTCATCAATATCATAACCTCCTATATGAATATAATTAGAACCTCTAATAGAACTTAAATGAGGAGTTTCATCTTTATTTAATAATTTAACAAAAGGTTCATTTTCATATGTTTTTTCATAGATTTTCTTAAGTTCTGATGAGTCTATATTTTCTTCTTTTAGGATACTGTGGCTAGTCGTTTGTATTCCACGTATTACAGGGACTAAATGTGGTGTAAAGGATACTTTCACATCATCAAAACCATTTAATTCTTGTTGTATTTCAGCCATATGTCTATGTGTACTTATTTTATATGGGTTAACATTATCTGCAATATTAGGATAATGTGTTGAATCACTTGGTTTTATACCAGCACCACTTACTCCAGTTTTTGCATCTATGATTATTCTATCAACTAATTCTTCTTTTATTAAAGGGTATGATGATAAGATAGCTCCTGTAGGAAAACATCCTGGATTAGCTATTAAATTAGATTTTTTAATTTCTTTTCTATAAATCTCAGGAAGTCCATATGTTGCTTTTAAATCGGAATCATTTTTCATTCCATACCATTTTTCATAAATACTCGTATCATTAAATCTGTAATCTCCACTTAAGTCAATTACTTTTATTCCACGCTCTATTAATTCTGGAACTATTTTCATTGAAGCTCCATGTGGAGTAGCAGTAAATACTAAATCAGCATCAATTTCAGATGGTGTTTTTCCTGTAAAAAATAAATTAGAATCTCTAATATTTTGATGTACTTTATAAACAGCTTCTCCATCATATTGTCTTGATGTAATATCAACTATTTCAACTTGATTATGTGTTAACAATAATCTTATTAATTCCCCACCAGTATAACCACTAGCTCCGATAATAGATACTTTTAACATTTTTTCACCTTCATTCACAATTATCTAATATTTTATCTTTAAAATCTGTTTTTTTAATTTTTCTAATGATTTTACAAGTACTATCTAACTCTCCACTATGGTATATAGTAACTCGTTTTACTTCTGCTTTTAAACCTTTATCATTAACTGCTTTTTGTAATTTATCTATGTTATGGGTTTGATCTTGACCAATAGCTATTATATCAGGATCTATTTCTTTTACTATTTTCAAAATATCTCCTTTATCATTACCTAAATAAGCTTCATCTACAGGTTTTAATAGTTTTATCATTTCTAATCTTTGTTTTTCATTGATTATTGGTATTCTTTTTCTTTTTTTTACAGTAGAATCTCTTGCAACTACTACATATAATTTTGGATTATTTCCTCCTAATTTTTTAGCTTCTTTAAGATATACTCCATGTCCTGGATGCAATATATCAAATGTTCCACTAGCCATTATTTTTTTCATTATAACCATCTATTGGTATTTTAAAGCATCTTTTAAATTAATTTTATCTTTATATAATGCAGATCCTATTACTATTCCTTGTACACCACTTGTACTTAGTTTTTTAATATCTTCTAATGTAGAAATTCCTCCGGAATATACTATAGGTATATCAACAGATTTAACTAAATCTATTACAGGATCAATATAAAATCCACCTAATAATCCCTCAACATCTACATTTGTAAATAAAATACTTCCTGCACCTTTTTCTTTAAATTCTATTGACAATTCTGTTGGTGTATTATTAATTTTTTCTTGCCACCCTTTTATAACTACTTTAGAATCTTTACTATCTAAAGAAATCATTATTCTCTCTGAACCATATTCTTTAGATAATTCAGATATGGTTTTTGGATTTTTTATTCCCATAGTTCCAATTATTAAACGATCGATATCTAAATTTAAAAGAGTTTTAGCGTATTTTATAGTTCTAATTCCTCCACCTAATTGTATAGGAATTGAAATTTCTTTTAATACTTTTTTAATAACATTTAAATTGTTTTCATTATCAATTGCACCATCCAAATCTATTAAATGTAGAACTTCACATCCTGAATCTTCCCAATGTTTAGCTACTTTTTCAGGATTTTCAATAACAACTTGTTCACTTCCAGGTTTTCCTTGAACTAATTGAACACATTTTCCGCCTTTAATATCAACTGCAGGCATTATTAACATTTTATCTTTTTTAAATGACATTAAAACACCAATTTATATACTATGATTTTTATTTTTTAAAGCTATATAATTTTTTATTAGATAGTTAATTTTAAAAATTATTAAAATTAAAAAGTATTAAAAACATGAAAAGAACAGCATTAAAAATTGGATATATTGGTACTAATTTTCATGGTTTTCAAAGACAACCAAACATTAGGACTGTAGAAGAGGAATTAATATATCATTTGAAGAAATTAGGTTATATTGATGATTTAAAAGAATCTAGATTTAGAATTGCAGGCCGAACAGATACTGGAGTTCATAGTTTAGGTAATGTAATTAGTTTTCAAAGTGAAAAAGAAGTTTTAGTTAATCAAATTAATAATAGCTTACCAGATGACATACAAATTTTAGCAAAAGCACCAGTTAGATTTGGATTTAAACCAAGATTTGCTAAAATGAGACATTATAGATATATATTACTTCAAGAAGGTTTAGATATTGATTTAATTAAAGAAGTTGCTGATTTATTTATTGGAACTCATAATTTCACAAACTTCACAAAAAGATATCAAAAAACAACAACTAGGACTATCACTGATATAAAAGTATCTAAAGTTAAGATTTCAAAAGAAAATAAAGATAATTTACCTCATTTAAATAATAGCTATTATCCTATTTTTGTTGATATATATGGTGAGAGTTTTTTGTGGAATATGGTTAGAAAAATGATGAGGGTTTTTATTGATGTTAATTTAGGTAATATTTCAATTAATGATGTAAAAAAATATTTAAATCCTCAAAAAAATACTCCTCGTGAACATATAAAAGTTTTAGAAGGAGAATATCTTATTTTGATGAATATAGAATACGATGGAATTAATTTTACATATGATGATTATGCATATAGGCGATTTAAAAAATATCTTTTAGGTAATCTTTTAGATTTCCAAAAGGATTATGCAATTACAGAATGCTTTTTAAAGAGTTTAAATGATGTAAATAAAAAATAGAAACTTAATAAAATTTTTTCCACAATAAAAACTATAGATAATTGCGCGTAAATATAGTTTCAATTGTGGAAAATTTCCTTTTTCTATATATATTATTGAGCAAAGATGTTTTGAATTCAGAGCATTGTCTTGTGTATATGAAAAAATAATTTTCCATATACACTATAATATATTGTCACCAATACCTACATCTTTTTCTACTTAAGCCTAGGCAAAAAGAATGTCATTAACTTTTTGATTTCATTAAATGTTTTTATACTTTATGGAATAATATTAAATTAAGTAAGTTTGTTAGAATTATTTTTTTGTGATATAATGAAAATAGCTATTGTACTTGGAACAAGACCAGAAATAATAAAAATGGCTTCTGTTATTGATGAAATTAAAAGAAGGAATATTGAAATTGTTTTAATTCATACTGGTCAACATTATGATAAAGAAATGTCTGAAAATTTTTTTATTGATTTGAATTTACCTACTCCTGATTATAATATTAATGTTGGTTCTGGATCTCATGGCAGGCAAACTGCTTTGATGATGAATGGTATTGAAGAAGTACTTATCAATGAAGATGTTGATATTGTTCTTGTTCAAGGAGATACTAATGCTGTTCTAGCAGGTGCATTAATTTCTTCTAAATTACATATTCCTGTTGGACATATTGAAGCAGGTCTACGTTCTTTTGATGATACGATGCCTGAGGAAATAAATAGAAAGACTGCTGATGTATGTTCTAAAATGTATTTTGTCCCAACAGAAGAATCAGCTATTAATCTAATTTCAGAAGGAATATCTAGAAAACAAATTTTTATAACAGGTAATACAATAGTTGATGCATGTTATAGGAATTTAAAAATAGCTAATAAAAGAAATATTAATGAAAAATCATTAGCTGATTTAGATATTGATAATTTAAGCAATATTTTAACATTAACGATCCACAGGGCAGAAAATGTTGATAATAAAGTCCGTTTAAAAAATATTGTTGAATCATTAAAAGAACTTAAAAACATGAATCTTATTTTTCCAATTCATCCTAGAACTAAAAAAAATTTAGAAGAATTTGGACTTTTAAAAGAATTAGAAGAATTAAATAATATTCATATAATAAAACCTGTTGGTTATTTAGATTTCTTAGCTCTTTTATCTAAGTCTAGTTTAATTCTAACTGATTCAGGGGGTCTTCAAGAAGAAGCTATTACATTAAATATTCCTGTTCTAACACTAAGATACAATACAGAAAGACCTGAAACTGTTGAAACAGGAGGAAACATATTAGTAGGTTCAAGTAAAGAAAAGATAATTGAAACCATTAATAAAATATTGAATAATAAAGAATTTAGAGATAAAATGAAGAATGCAAAAAATCCTTATGGTGATGGATCTGCTGGATTTAAAATATTAGATGCAATAGAAAAATTTTATTTTAATGATCTTTTGAAAATAGAGTCACCTGAGGATATTATGTTATCTTTTAAAAGAGAAATAGCTAATATTAAAGAAGATATTACTGTAAAAGAGTTTGAAGATAAAAACAATTCATCTGTCAAAATGATTTATAATGAAAAAATGTATTTTCCTTATGATGATTTAAACATGAAAGATATGATAGTTGTTTATGATAAATTCAATCTATAAAAATTTTTAAGGTATTTTATTATGGATATAAAAGATGATTCTATTTTAGTTTTTGAATATTTTACTGCTTCTGGAGATCGAGATCCTTGTATAATTTCTGAGGCAGAAGCTTTAATTTTGTCTTTAATTGATGATTTAAAAGATTTTGATATTTTTTTATTAATTCATAATTCATATAAGTATTTAGTTAAAGATTTTAAAAGTATTAATATTATTTTTATAGATGAAAATCTAGAATATTGGTTAAATAATAATTCAAAATATTTTAAAAGAGCTATTTTTATAGCTGCAGAAAATAATATGAATTTATATAATTTAACTAAAATTCTTGAAGATAATAATGTTAAAATCTACAATTCTAATTCCAATGCTTCTTTAATTTGTTCTGATAAATTTAAAACCTATGAAAAAATTAAAAACTTGGTTTTTCAACCTAAAACAGCTAAAATTAAAATAGATTCTAAAAAAATGTGGATTGATGATTTAAAAGATACTTTTTATAATTGGAATAAATCTAAATTAATTATTAAACCTATTTATGGTGTTGATTGTGAAAACATTAAAATAATTAATGATTTAAATGATATTTCTAATGATTTAACTAAATATTTTACAATAGATTCTTGTATATTAGTTCAAGAATTTATTAAAGGAATAGATATTAGTGTTAGCTTGATAAGTGATGGTAATAAAGCTATTCCTATTAGTTTAAATAAACAAAATATAATTTTTGATGGTGAAAAACAATTTTATCTTGGTGGTTGTCTTCCTTTTGAATCTAAATTTAGAGAAAAAATTTTTGAAATAGCTACTATTACAGTAGAATCTATTAAAGGAATTAAAGGATTTGTGGGTGTTGATTTAATATTAACTAATAATGATAATGTTTGTTTTTTAGAAATCAACTCTAGATTCACAACACCTTATGTTGCTATTAAAAAAATAGCAAATTTTAATATTGGGGAAAATATTATAGATTTATTAGATGAAAATATTTCGATATCTGAATTATTAAATAAGATTTCTTTTTCAGGAAAAACAGTTTTTAAAAAAGAAGGTAATAATTTGAGTTTGGAGATTTATAAATGAAAATAGCTGGTTTAGATATAGGTGGAGCAAATACTGATTTAGCTATTATTGATTTTAAAGATGATGAAATAGAATCAATAGCTATTGACTTTGAATATCTGCCAATGTGGTCAAATAATAATGAATTAATTAGTACTTTAAAACAACTAATAGAAAAAATTTGTCCTTTAGATTCACTTGATGGTGTAGGTATTTCAATGACTTCTGAATTAGTTGATGCTTATAAAACTAAAAAAGAAGGAGTATTAGATGTTGTTTTTAAATGTGAAGAATTATTCAATTGTCCAATAGGTTTTGTTGGTTTAAATGATATTATTTCATTAAAAAATATTAAATCTCGTCCTATTGAAGTAGCAGCTTGTAATTGGATAGCTACCTCTAAAATTACCTCTAAGATTGATGAAAATTGTATTTTTATTGATACTGGAAGCACTACTACTGATATTATTCCTATAAAAAATGGAAAAGAATGTTCTAAAGGCCGTACAGATTTTGAAAGACTTGCTACTGGTGAATTAGTTTATACTGGTACTTTAAGAACAAATATTGCTAGTTTTATAGATAAGATTCCAATTAAAAATAAAGAATATAGAATTGCTTCTGAGCTATTTGCTCAAACAGCTGATGTTTATATGGTTTTAGATAAAATAGATGTTGATGATTATATTTGTGATACTTTTGATGGTGAAGGTAAAGATAAAATTGATTGTATGAGAAGAATTTCTCGACTTGTTTGTAGTGACTTAGATTATCTTTCTTCTAGTGATGTGATTGATATTTCTAAATTTATATACAAGAAACAGGTTGAACAAATAGTTGATGGATTAAAACAAGTTGTTGATTATCAAAATTTAGATACTGTGGTAATTACTGGTCTTGGAAAAGATATTCTAGCAAATGAAGCTGCAAAAATATTAAATCTTAAAATAAGATCTATGAATGAGTTTTTATCTGATGAAGAATGTATTGTTGCACCAGCTATTGGAACAGCTTTAATGATGAAAGATTATTTAGAATAATCAATACCACACATCTTTCATTCCAGAGGTATAAGCTAGAATATTAGTTAATAAATGTAATCCTAATGTTATTATACAAACAATTAGTATAAATAATAAATTAAATTTAAAAATTAAAGATCCAAGTATTAATGATCCGATTACTAAATCAAGTTGGTCAAGTAATGGTGCTGGTTTTCCTCTATCAATATTTAATCGTCTTTTAATGAAACTACCAAATGCATCTCCTAAAAGAGCCCCAAAACCTAATAAAAATCCAACTAATATTCCTTCGTTAATTCCTGTATAAATTGGAGCTATATGGTTAGAACCAAATAATTCTAAAATATATGGCCCTATAAAACCTTGAATCATACCAGTAATACTACCAACAACTGTACCTGCGATTAATCCTTCCCATGTTACACCATCTCCTATGATACGTATATTATCTATAAATTTTTTACCAAAATCTATAGGATGATTGCCTCCAAATGCAAGACCACTTACATTAGATAAATAAGCAGGTAACATAAAATATAAGACTAATAAACACGATATAATTAAGGACTCAATATTAAAACTCATTATTTTCCTCTAGTTTTTACTATTAAATATGTTTATTTTTTATTTGATTTAAATATTTTATATTGAAAAATATAAATAGTAATAGTATAATATTATTATATTAGTATTTATTTAAGGATTTATTTAAGGATTTTATTTTAATATTTAATTCTTTTTATTAATTATGAGGTGATAAAGTGGAAATTAAAAAAACTAAAAGTTTATGTCCAGTTTGTTTTAAGACATTAAATGCAGAAGTCTATGAAGCAGAAGGAAAAATACGTATAAGAAAAGAATGTGGGGAACATGGACAATTTGATAATACTTATTGGAGTGATTCAGATCTTTATCGTAAAATAGATAGTTTTGATCCGACTAATACTCCAATTGATAATCCAGTGATTAAAAAAAGTGGAGGGTGTCCAAATAATTGTGGTTTATGTGAGGATCATGAAACCTCAACTGTTTTAGGTTTAATTGATGTTACTAATAGATGTAATTTAAAATGCCCAATATGTTTTGCAAATGCAGCAGTTTCTAAAAAAGTTTATGAACCAAGTTTTGAAGAAATAAGATTCATGCTTCAAAATCTAAGGAATTTAAAACCAAATCCTACACCAGCTATTCAGTATGCTGGTGGTGAACCAACTGTTAGGAAAGATATTGTTGAATTAGTTGAGCTTGCAAGGGAAGAAAATTTTACACATGTCCAAATAGCTACTAATGGTTTAAAGTTAGCATCTGATGCAGATCTTTCTAAAAAATTAAAAGCTGCTGGTTTAAACACAGTTTACTTATCTTTTGATGGAGTTACTGAAGAACCTTATATTAAAGGCAGGGAAAAGAATTTACTACCTTATAAATTAAAAGCTATTGAAAATTGTAGGAAAGCAGAATTAGGGATTGTTTTAGTTCCAACTCTTGTTAAAGGAATTAATGATGATCAAGTAGGAGATATTATTAATTTTGCTTTTAAAAATAGAGATATAGTTTATGGAGTTAATTTCCAACCAGTATCTTTTTCAGGTAGAACACCTCAAGATCAAGTTGAAGAACAAAGGATCACAATTCCCGATTTTGTTAAACTTGTAGAAAAACAAACTGATGATCAAGTTAAGGTTGATGATTTTTATCCTCCTTCTGCTGTAATATCATTTTCAAATTTTTTAGGAGCTTTAGATGGGGAAAAACCAGAAGTTAATTTAAATTGTCATCAACATTGTGGAATAGCAACTTATGTGTTTATTGATGAGAAAGAAGATGGAACAGATGAATTAATACCTATAACTAGGTTTATTGATGTTGATAAATTTTTAGAACTTTTAGATAAGTATGCTCAAAGACTAAATGATGGTGGTTTTGCAATAAAAAAAAGAGTTTTTGCAAAAGCTAGTAAAGATATTATTAAAGTTATTAAATCTACAGATACCCCAGATTCTTTGGATATCAAAGGTATATTATTAAAGATTTTTAAACACCGTTCTTATGAATCTTTAGGAATATTTCATAAAAATTCAATGTTAATTTCTTGTATGCATTTTATGGATCCATTTAATTTTGATGAAGATAGAGTTAAAAAATGTATTATTCATTATGCAGTTCCTGATGGTAGAATAATTCCATTCTGTACTTTAAATTCGATGTATAGGGAAAGAATTGAAGAAGAATTTTCAATACCTTTAGAAGAATATAAAAATTAGTCTAGGAATTATTTCATGATTATTAAAACACCATCTAGATTACATTTTGGTTTAATTGATTTAAATGGTTCATATGGTAGAACTGATGGGGGAATTGGTTTAACCATTAAAAAACCCAATTTTGAATTATTTGGAGAAGAAACAGAAAAAGATATTATTATTGATTTTGATGAATCATTAACTGATGAAAGAATTAAAGAAGAGTGTGTAAATAAAATTAATTCTGCTGCAGAGAAAACAATTGATCATTTTAATTTAGATAATGGTTTTTATTTTAAAGTAGAAAATGCATATTTTCCACATGCTGGTTTTGGCTCTGGAACTCAAATTGGTCTTGCAACTTCTAAAATGATTTCAGAATTTTCAGGAAAATCTACAAGTAGCATTGAATTAGGTAAAATAGTAGGTAGAGGTGGAACTTCGGGAATTGGAATTTTTTCTTTTGATAAAGGAGGTTTTATTCTTGATGGAGGTCATAGTTTAAAAGAAAAAGGAACATTTTTACCATCTTCTGCTTCTAAAACAAATCCTCCTCAACTAATTGCACGTTATGATTTTCCAGAAGAATGGGATATTCTTATAGCTATACCTAAAGTACAATCTTCTGTAAGTGGTAAAAAGGAAATAAATATTTTTCAAGATTATTGTCCTATTGTAAAAAACGAAGTTGAAAAGCTTTCTCATGTAATTTTAATGAATTTAATTCCTTTTTTACTTGAAAAAGATATAGAATCATTTGGTAAATCTATAGACTTAATTCAAACAATTGGATTTAAAAAGGTTGAAGTTAATTTACAAGAAGATAAAGTTAAAAATTTAATGAATAAAATAAGAGATTTTGGTGGTTATGGTGTTGGAATGAGCTCTTTTGGACCAACAATTTTTTCAGTTTATGATAAAACTAATAAAAACATTATAAAGGAAACTAAAGAATATTTAGGTGATGATGGAATGGTCTATACTACAAAAGCTCAAAACTTTGGACATAAAATTTATAAATAAAGGGATATTATGGATGAGATTAAAGGAAAGATTTGGACTTTTGGTGAAAATATTGATACAGATATAATAATTCCAGGTAGATATTTACGAACATTTGATTTACAAGTTTTTGCAAATCATGTTTTAGAAGGAGAAAGACCTGATTTTACTAAAAATGTTAAAAAAGGGGATATTATATTGTCTGATGAAAATTTTGGATGTGGTTCTTCAAGAGAACAAGCTCCTATAGCTATTAAAAGTGCTGGTGTTGATGCAATAATAGCTAAATCATTTGCAAGAATTTTTTATAGAAATGCAATTAATATAGGATTACCTGTTATAAAAGCTGATATTGAAGCAAAAGATGGAGATATTGTATCTATTGATTTATCTAATGGGGTAATTATTAATGAAAACACAGGAAAAACATTTAATTTTGAGCCTTTTAAGGAATTTTTATTAGATATTCTTAGAAGTGGTGGCCTTGTAGAACATTATTTAAAAAACAAGAATATAGGGGAATAATTATGGAATGTCCAATATGTGGTTCAGAAGATCTAAGTGTTTTAAAATCTAAAACGATTCCTTCTAAAAAGAAAGAAACAAAAGAATTTTTATTAAAATGTAATGATTGTCAACATATTTTTAAAGATAATATTTCTCAAAAAAATCCAGTAAATAAAAGATTAATTATTAGTGAACAGGAAAGATCTATAAAAACATCAATAGATTTATTTCCCAATGAAGAATTAGCTATTGGTGATATATTAATTTCTGAATATGGTCAAATAGAAGTAACAAGCATAGAATTCGATGGTAAAAGGGTAAAAAAAGCTATTATATCTGATATCGATACGATTTGGGCTTCATCTATTGAAATTCCTGTTAGGATGGGTATTTCTGTTGATTTACATGGAAAAGTAGAATCATACAAAGTAGATATTGATAGAGATATAGAGATATCTGTTGATGATATTGTTAAAATTGAAGATTATATTATAAAAATTCATACAATAAAGACTAATGAAAGACGGAAAAACTCAGGATATGCTAATTCTGGAGATATCAAGAGAATTTATGGTAGGCCTGCAAAATTAAATAATTATGATCATGATTTTACTAAAAATATTATTAAAAAAACAAAAAAAATTCCAAAATATCTAAGAAGAAATAAGTGAGTAAAAAATGAAAGTATTTATTGAAACTTATGGTTGCACATTTAATAAATCTGATTCTCAAATAATGGCAGGCATATTAAAAGATAATAATATAGGATTAGTTGATTCAATGGAAGATGCTGATGTTATAATTATTAATTCTTGTTATGTTAAACTTCCAACAGAAAATAAGGTTACTTATAAAATTCAATCACTACAAGAAAAATATCCTTATAAAAAGATTATCATTAGTGGATGTATGGTTGAAATTGATCCTGAAAAACTAGATAAAATTGGAGCAAATTGTAGTTGGATAGGGCCTCATCAGCTTGATGAAGTTGTAAATGTTGTTAAGGAATCTTTTGAGGGTAATATATTAAGGGCTACTGGTTTGTCAAAAAAACCTAAAGTAGGTTTACATAAAGTTAAAAAAAATCCGTATATTCACATCATACAAATTTGTGAAGGTTGTTTAGGCTCATGTACTTTTTGTTGCACTAGATTTGCTCGTGGCCCTTTAAATAGTTATCCTATTATTGAAATTAAGAAAGAAGCTCAAAAAGCTATTGATGATGGTTCTATTGAAATCCAGTTAACTGCTCAAGATACTGCAGCTTTTGGCAAGGATAGTGGTGAAAAACTATCAAGTTTAATCAAAGAAGTGGCTAATTTAAATGGTAAATTTAAAATACGTATTGGAATGATGCATCCTAAAAATATTTTAAATGATATTGATGATTTGATTGAAGCATTTAAGTTACCGAATGTATATAAGTTTCTACATTTACCATTACAATCTGGTAGTAATAAAGTTTTAAAAGATATGAAAAGGGGTCATTCAATAGAAGACTATTTAAATATTGTAAATAAATTTAAAAAAGAAATTCCAGAATTAACAATAGCTACTGATATAATTGTTGGATATCCTAGTGAAAATGATGAAGATTTTAATAAAACATGTGATGTTTTAGAAGAATTTAAACCAAGTATTATACATCTATCAAAATATCAACATAGAAAAGGTGCAGCATCTTCTAATTTAAAAGAAATTCCTTATGAAATAATGAAAAAAAGATCTAAAGAAATTACTAATATAAAATCTCGTATAACTGATCTTGAAAATCAAAAATTATTAAATACCATTCAAAAAGCTATTGTTGTTGAAGAAGGATCTAAAGGCGGATTTATAGCAAAATCTAATTCATATATTCCTATTGTTGTTCATGATGCTAAGATTGGTGATTTTCTTAATTTAAAAATCTATGAAACCAGCTCAACATACTTAAAAGGAACTAAATTTTAATTTATTTAAAAAATTCTATTTATAAATTTGTTATATAGCTATTAAATGTTTTTTTAAGTGTTTTTATCGTTTTTAATTATATTTTTTAAAGTTCTTTAATTTTTGCTTTTAAAAAATTTTTTCTTATTTTTTTCTTTACTGTAATATTTTTTCTTAATATATATTAATTAAGACTATATATTTTTAATAATTATATTCTTATATTTTTCTTGATAAATTATGTAAATTAACCTCTTAAAGGGCTTTTTTGCCGATACCTTTATATACTATGTCAAACAAGTATTAATTGGAGGTGAAATAATGAGTGAATTACCAATTGCACCGGTCGGTCGTATATTAAAAAATGCTGGAGCACAAAGAATTAGTGATGATGCTAAAATTGCATTAGCTGAAGCATTAGAAGAGAAAGGTGATGCAATTGCTAACAAAGCAGTTAATTTCTCACGCCATGCTGGTAGAAAAACAGTCAAAGCTGATGATATCAAATTAGCTATCAAATAGGTTTGACACTTTTTATTTAATCTATTGGCCACCTTTGGTCATTTTTTTTTATTTTATCATTAATATTTTTTTTAAATTTTATTTAGTTTAGAAAGAGTTATATATGATATTAAATAAATTAAGATAATGTTGTGGACCGGTGGTCTAGAGGTATGATACCTCCTTGACGTGGAGGGGATCACGAGTTCGAATCTCGTCCGGTCCATTAGCCGTGGTAGTTCAGTTGGGAGAACGCTAGACTGAAGATCTAGATGTCGCTGGTTCAAGTCCGGCCCACGGCATTATATAATCTTTTAAATTTTTAAAAACTATCTTTTATCTTTATATTAAGCTATTTTTTGAAATATATTTTTAGTAAAAATCATTTCTATTTTTGAATTTATTAATTTTATTTTAAAAAAAGAAGAAATAATAAAGTAGAAGACTTTTGATTTATCTTCTAAATTTAAAAAAGAAAAAATTTTGTTTTATATCACTTCAATCTTATTAGAATTTATATAATCTTTATAATACGAGGTAACAATATAATTTCCAGGATTTAGATTAATATTTAAACGAGCAATACCATTTTCATTTGTTTCTCTTTCATAAATTACTCCATTAATATTCATAGCTATTTTTTCTTTAGGATTTGGAACTTGTGTATTATTTATTATCTTGTATAACTTTACATCATAATGTCCTTTTTCATGATGATTTATAACTGTATTGTTACCTGTTAACATAGGGATTACATTGATTTTATTACTTAGTTTATAGTCATCATTTGTATTTGTAGTGGTTATAATGTATTTACCAGGGTTAAGGTTTATTTTTAATTTAGCTATTCCATTACTATCAGTTATTTTTGTATAAATTATTCCATTAATGTTCATCTTCACTTCTTTGTTAGCTAAGACTTGTCCTTTACTATCTAAAATTTTTACTTCATAATATTCTCCATTAAGATAATACACATCAATATCATTTCCTTTTAAGGTGCTTAAAACGGTTATATTATTATTTTTCTTTTCACCATTTATTGGGCTTGAAACAGTTATAATATATTTTCCAGGATTAAGGTTAATGGATAAAATAGCTATTCCTTCACTATTCGTTTTTTTAGTATAATTTACTCCATTAATATTCATAGAAACATTAATATTTTCAGCTACATTACCATTTCCATCTAAAACTTTTACAATATAGTTTGTTCCGTTTTTGTAATATTTGACAACATCATATGCAATAATTGTTGGTTTTACGAACACGTAATTTTTAATTTCTTTTTTGTTTAAATTTTTTGTTCCATTAAATAATGTCGTTATTGAATAATTACCAGGATTTAAATTAATAGATAACTTTGCAAATCCTGTTTCATTGGTTTGATGAGTATATGTTTGGCTATTAATAGTAAAGTATACTGTGGAGTTTATTAAAGGATTATCATTTAAATCTTTTAATATAGCATAAAAAACTCCATTTCGATAAAATATTTCAATATTTTTAGTAATTAATTGGAGATCTTGTTTATATACTGTAAAATTAATTGTATCATTTGATGGACCATAAATATCTTTTCCTTTAAAATTAGCTATTAAGCTATAGTTTCCACCAGGTAAATAATCTATTTTATAAGTTCCTTTTCCATTTAATATAGGAACTTCTATTGTTTTATTATTTAAATTCAAATAAACTGTAGCATTTAATAATTCATTATTTTCTCCTTTAAGATCAATATTTATTATTATATTTTCTTCTGATTCTGTGATATTTGTTGTTAAATAGCTATTATATTTAAATTTAATAATTTTTCCAGTTAAAATAGTCTTATTTATTCCACCATTGTAAGAACCACTAATTAAATATTCTCCATGTTTTGTAAAATTATAATTTTCTATGTAAAAGCCATTTATAAAATTATTTGAATTGATTTTTGTTTTATTGATATCAAATGTAATATTTTTTCCAAAAATAATATTTCTATTATCATCTGTTATTTTTCCAGTTAGATTAAAATCATTGTCTTTAATAGCTATTGTTTGATTTTCATTAAAAATTAAATAAATTAGACTATAAATAATTCCATCATTATAAATTTTTGTTTCTTGATTAGAATTAAGTGAATTATTATTTAAAGATAAATTTCCTTCATTATATATAAGATATTCTATACCTTTTATTTTAGAATTTTTTAATTTTAAATTACCATTTTCTGCAATAAAAATAGAATTTCCTTTTAAAGCAATATTATTAATGAATTCATTACCTTCTATTAAAAAATTCTTTCCTGAAATATATATTCCTCCACCATTAGAACCAGCAGTATTATTTTCTAAAATATTACTACCTACCATTCTAAAATTAGGTGTTGAACTTGTAAATATACCTGCACCAAGTGATGAAGCTTCATTATTTGTAATTATGTTATTACCAGCTATTGAAAAGTTATTTCCTTGTAAATTATATATTCCAGCACCATTGTTACTAACAATATTGTATCTTATTATATTATTTCCTTTTATTACAAAATTTGGGCCATAAGTATTGTATATTGCTCCTCCATCTGTTGCTATATTGTATTCAAAAAGATTACTTCCAATGATACTAAAATTATTAGTGAAATTATTATAAAGAACTCCTCCATAATAAATTGCTTGATTATATCTAAATTTATTAGTTCCATTTATTAAGAAATTTTCTCCTGAATTATAGATTACAGTTCCACTGCCTGTATGTGCTTCATTGTATTGAAATGTGTTATTTCCTTCTATAATAAATCTTAAACCAATATTAAATATTACTGCACCAACACCTAATTCAACAATGTTACCATCAAAAAAGTTATCTCCTGTAATTTTAAAATCATTTCCACTATTAAAAATCACTCCACCACTACCTGTAGTAGCTAAATTATTTAAAAACTTATTATTTCCAATTATTTTAAAATTATCGCCACTATTATGGATTACACCAGCAGATGTTGTTGCAATGTTATTTTCAAAAGTATTATTTATTAAACAATTATTATTTCCATTATTTTGGATTGCACCAGCAGATACAGATTTTCCATTTATAAAATTTAAATTTTTTACTATAACATTATTTCCTATAATCTTAAAAAATCTAACAGAATAATCTCCATCTATTTTATTTCCATTACCTTCAATAGTTATATTGTCCTTATTTACTAATATTCCTTCTTTATAAGTAATTTTTTCTGTATTTGTTATAGTAATATCCTTATTGATGTTTACAGTTTTACCACTTTCACTATTTTGAATAGCATTATCTAAATCAGTAAATGTATCTCCATTTACATCAATTATATTATTTTCATTATTAAAATGATTTATATCGATTTCAGTATCATCTAAATTTTCTGTTGCAGAAATAGAATTTATTGAAATTAATGTTAAAAGAAAAATGAAAATAATTATTTTTTTCTTCATAAAAACAAACCTCATTCAATTATTATTTATAATTAATATGAAGTTCTTGGTAATATTTAAATTTTTATAAACTTATTTTGAATAAACAATTTAATAAAAAAAGTAATAGTAAGTTTTTTAAATGATAAATATAGTTTAAACTTTTAGAGGCTCTTTTGTAACGTCTTCGTTTTCCATTAAAGCTTCAAAACTTTTTACAATCTCATAAGATGAAGAAGATCCAACTATATCAGCACCAGAAGATATAACTCTATAAGCTTCTTTATATTTTGTAATCCCTCCAGATGCTTTAATTTTAGTTTTAGGAGCATATTTTTGTATTAAATTAATATCATGTATTGTTTCAAAAAAAGTATTAATACCATTAAAACCAGAACTTGTTTTAATGTAATCTGCATCAGTACTTTCAATGATTTCAGATAATTTTATCTTTTCATTGTCTTCTAAAACTTTAGTTTCAATAATTACTTTTAATACTTTATCATCTAAAATTTCTTTTATTTTTACTATTTCATTTTCAATAGCTTCAAAATTTCTAGATTTTACATCTGAAATATTTATCATTAGATCTACTTCATCAGCACCTTCTTTTAAAGTTATTTTTGTATTAGCTATTTTCATTTCAGTAGTTTCAAATCCTAAAGGGAAACCGATTACTGTTGTAATTTTTGTATCTTGATTTTTAATTTTTTCTTTAGCTAATTTTATAAAAGAAGGGCTTATAACTGCAGATCGAAATTTGTATTCATTTACTTGATTTAAAAACTCTAAAAATTCATCCTTACTTTGAGTATTATTTAAATTAGTATAATCTAAATATTTTGCTAAATCATTTGCTTTTTTAAATTTATACATTTTCTCACATTTTTCAATATTAAAGTTAGATATGTAACGAACTAATATTTATTAGTTTCGTTAATTATTAAATAAAAATAACCTAATTAAATCAGTTTTTTAGCCATGTATGGTCCTTTTTTTTCATATCCAAATTTACGATAATAATTTCGAGCTCCAATTCCACTAATAATTATCATTTCTTCTTTCCCACTTTCAATAGCTATTTTTTCAGCTTCACTAAGTAATTTTTCCCCAAAACCAAGGTGTTGACCTATATTTTTACCTTTTTTTCCTATTTTAAGCATAGTTCCATAAACATGAAGTTCTCTAACTATTCCAGTTTTATCTGTTATTTCTTCTCTAAAAATATTATCAGATGGGTTTCTATATCTTAAAAAACCAGCTATTGTCTTTTCATCTACATCTTCATAGGATAAAAAATATTCTTCTCCTCCACAAGCATTATATTTTTCATTAAATAATTTATAATCATCAAGTTTTAAGTTATTTTGATTATGTCCAATTTCCCTACAACGTATACATTTACAATCAATTTGTTTATGTTTTAATTCATTGTAAACTAATTCTCCTAAGTTTGATTTTTGAACACCTGCTTCAATTAAAGTTGAAGGAATATCCCTTTGAATACGCATAGTTCTAACCCATTTTGGAAGAATTTTTTTAATTTCAACAATTAAATCAATTGCTTCTTCATCATTGTATGGGGTATATTCTCCTTTTTTCCATAGATTATACAATTCGCTTTTTTCTGTAACAAGACAAGGATAAATTTTTAACATATCTGGTTTGAAATCATCATTATTAAATAGCTTTTTAAACATTTCAATATCTTTATTGGGGTTTGATAGTAAACCAGGCATCATATGCATAGCTACTTTAAAGCCAGAATCTCTTAAATTTTGATTAGCATTTATTACATCTGATATGTCATGACCTCTTTTAACTTTTTCATAGATTTTATCATCTAATGTTTGAACACCTAATTCTACTCTTGTACCACCCATTTTAAGCATATGATTTATATGTTCTTTTTTACAATAATCTGGGCGTGTTTCAAACGTCATTCCAATACATCTAACTTTAGAAACTTCATTAGCTTTTTGAACATCTTCAATTAAAACATAATCATTAGGTGGATAGGTTTTTAAGATATTTTTTTCAAGTCTGCTAATTCGTTTTTTGTTTATTTCAAAAAATTCTTCATTTGGATTATTCTCTAAAATTAATCCAATATCAACCATTGCTTTTAAGCATTGACTTACAAACCATTCTTGGTAAGATATGTCTCTTGAGGGGAAAGTGCCTCCCATTATTATTAGTTCTACTTTGTCAATAGGATGACCTATTTTCTTTAATTGTGTTAATCGATTAAAACACTGCACATAAGGATGAAATTCAAACATTCTACCTCTTAATGCAGCAGGTTCTTCTCCCGTATAGCTAGGCGGGGCTAATTGACTTTCAGGACAATATAAACATCTTCCATGAGGACAATCATGTGGATGACACATTACAGCTACAATTGCAACTCCTGAAATTGTTCTAGTAGGCTTTTTTTTTAAAATATTTGAAACAATTTCTTTTTCTTCTAATGTTGCATATTTTAATATACTAGAATTACTCATAAATTTTTTCAAGTTTCTATCTCGACATAATTGACGTTTTTCTTTTTCTAATTCATGTCGATTCTTAACATTTCCATTTATTATCTTGTTTATTATTATTCGACATGCTCTTTTCATTAAACAACCCCTCTAATTAAATAATTTTCTTTAATTAGTTAATTTTATATATCTATAATTATATATATTTATTTATATGGGACTGTCAATTTGTTAGTTGATATAAATTTTAAAATTCCAATAATGTCTCAAATTAAGAATTAAAGTTATTAAATGAAATTAAATTTTAAAAACAACTAACATTTTGACATGCCTATTTATATTTTAATTTAGAAATAGTATATTAAGGTGATAAAATGAGAATTAAATCAATATTAGGTATTTTAGTTTTAGATAATCAAGCAAAGGAAATTGGGAAAGTTGTTGATGTAGAATTTGATGAAAATACTGGAAAATTTACTAAAATAATTGTTTCTTTGAAAAAAAATTTAATTTCTAACGATGAAATTGAAGTCGATTTTGATGATGTTAACACTTTTGGTGATTATATTTTATTAAAAATTTCTGTTGCTGAAAAAGTTGAGAATGCTGAGATTGAAGAATAATATTATTAAAATCTTTTTTGGTGTTTTTATTGCAAATTTTTGATGCAAGAGATAAATTAATTGAAATAGGAGGATATGTAAGGTATGTTGGAACAGGTACTGTTGGTAAAGTGGAAGATTTAAAAATTGAAAACAATAATCAATGGGTTAAATTTGAAGATCCACAATTATGGTATTCTCATGAATTACTTGAAGTTTTAGATTCTAAACATATAAAAACAGAAACTAAAAAAGATAGAGGTAATGGAGAAATTGATGTTGATGCTCTTAAGGATATTCAAGAAGAATTAGAAAATGCCGAATTAGATTCTAATGTTGCTGAAGGAGGAGGTTAATTCCTCCTTATTTATTTTTGAGGTGTTATAATGGAAAATCAAAAGATTTTTGGAATCATAGCTATTATATTAGGTATTCTTGTTATTGTATTTCCTATGGCTAGTGATTTAGTTTTATCTGTTTTTGCAGGTATTATGTTTGCTTTTTTAGGAATTTATTATCTTTTAGCTGGAGCTTATTCATGGAACTTTAGTAAAGGAGTTTCAATTTCTTATATTATTCTAGGAATTTTAGGAATAATATTGGGATGTATGTTATCATTTAATATACTTTTATTTAGTATGTTAATTGGAATTTACATGTATATTACAGGTTTCATGTTATTAATTTCAGGTATTATTGGTTTAGCTTATAGAACTGATTCTATTACTAAAATGGGTGCTGGATCAATGTTAATTTTAGGTATACTTACAATAATAATTGGATTCTTTGCATTTAGGGATCCATTTTATGCAGCTTTACTTATTGGATTAAGTTTAATAATTGATGGTATATCTTTGTTTTTTGGTGGAGAATAGATTTAATTATTCTCTGCAAAATTTTTTATTTTTTTTGCAAGTTTAGGACCTACACCTTCAACTTTCTGCAATTCTTTTTCTGAGTAGGGTCTTAAATCTTCGCCAAATGTTTTAATTAAATTCCTTGCTCTTTTACGGCCTAATCTTTTTACTCCTAAAACTAAAGGAATAATATCTTCTTTGACTCCATAATAAAGTCTTGTAGATAAGTAATCTAAGTCTTTTAAATAGCTATAATTTCCAAGAACTTCACATGTATTTTTTGTAAATTTAACAAGTAATGATGCTTCATATGCACATCTACGTGTAGAAGCAGAATAAACATGATATTTATTTTCAATTTGAAATTCATTTCTTTCATTAATCCATTCTATAAGTGAAACTGTTGTAGCTTCATTATTACCAATATTCACTGAGAAAAGCCCATTTTCAGCAAGCTTTTCAGCTACTGGATCTTTACTTTTTCTACCTTTAAATGAAATTTGAGGTAAATCTGGTGTTTGTGCTAATTGATAGATTAATTCATTAATGTTAAATTCTTCTGTTTCTTTTATGTAATTTTTAATTTTAACTGCTGTTTCAACACCATAATTAGATTTAGCTATTAAATTTCCAAATTCTGTAGTTTTTAAACCTTCAGGACTTGCTCGAATAATTCCATTTTGGAGTAAAAATTCTAATGCTGATTCAATTTCAAATTTTAAACTTTCTGATGCAAAAAAACTCATTGAAGGGTTACTATTCATTTGAAAACCATAAAAAGTCTTTTCAAAGAATTCTATTAATTCTTCCATGTTTTTTGAAAGACTAGAAGCAATCTGTGCAATGATTTGTTTGTATACTGCATCTTTATTATCAATTAATTTAGAATTAGTAGCTTCAATGGAACCATGAATATATTGTTCTTCTAAATCTAAAGCTTCAAGATTTGTTTTAGCTACCAAATAAGAATAACCAACATCATCATACTGTGGTCTCCCAGCCCTACCTGACATTTGTTCATAATCAAAAACAGGAATTTGTTGTGAACCTTGTGATGTCCAACGAGTATAATCACGAATAACAACATATTTTGAAGGTAAATTAACACCATACATTAAACTTGGTGTTGCTGCAATCATTAAAATATTACCTTCTCTAAATTCTTCTTCTATAATTTCTTTTTGTTCATTGAATAATCCTGCATGATGAAATACAGCACCATGTTCAGCAGATTCAGCTAGTTTTAAACAGGTTGATGTTGGTCTTGAACCTTTTTTCTCAGGAACTTCTAAAATTTTATCTGCAACTTTTTTAAACCTAGTTTTTTGTTCTTTTGTGATTTTTTTAGCTATTTTTTTTGATACATAAGAAGCTAAACTTTCTGTAAAACGTCTAGTTGATACAAAACTTAATGATTGGGCATTCTCTTCAATAGCCTTTTCTAAAACCTTAACAATAACATCATTTTTATTTTTAGTATTAAACATTTCACTGTCTAATACTTCTTTAAGTAATGGTACTGGACGATAATCATGTTCTACAACTTTAGCATTTAACCAATCTTTTATTTCATCCATATTTTCTAATGTTGCAGATAAAGATACAATTTTTAAATTAGGATTTATCTTTTTTGCTCTAGTAATAGCACACTCTAATGTTGGTCCTCTTGAAAATTCTCCAAGCATATGAAATTCATCAATTATTAATGTATCAATTTCCCTTAAAATATTCCATGAAAAACGTGTTAATATATCAAATGATTCAAAAACCATTATAGATAAATCAGATGATGAAGGATGTTTGCCTATTGAAATTCCATATTCTTTAAATTTTTTAAATTCTTTTACCTTTTCATTTTGTATTGACAGTAAAGGTGCAGCATAAATAGCTTTACCTCCTTTTAAAATAGAATTTAAAGCAGCTATAACTCCAAGAATAGTTTTTCCACTTGCTGTAGGGATGGCTATTATATAGTTAGAATTATCGTTTAAATAACCTGATTCAAGAACTTTTTTCTGAGCAGGGTTAAAATCCTCAATATAAGGGTATACTTCATTAATAATTTTTTTAATGTCTCTGGGAAGGTTTTCCATAATAATCAATTTTATAATTTAATTAAACTAATTTTTGTAAGACTATTTGATGATTAATATTTAACCGTCTAATTTTTCTTTTTTAATAACTTTAATATCTGAAATTCTTGTATGTGGGTATTGTCCATTTTCATCTTTTTCAATAGATTTAACCATATCCCAAATTGTAAGTAAAGAGATATTAACACCAGTAATAGCTTCCATTTCTACTCCAGTTTTACCATCAACTTTAACTATACATTCAACTATTATTTCATTTTTTTTAACTTCAAAATCAATTTCTACATTTGTAATATTAAGGTTATGACAAAGAGGAATTAATTCAGAAGTTTTTTTAACACCTTGGATACCAGCTATTTGTGCCACTGTTAATACATTACCTTTTTCGATTTGATTATCATTTATTTTTTCAATTGTATCTTCACTAAGTTGAATTCTTCCTTTTGCAATAGCTATCCTTTTTTGGATTTTTTTAGATCCAATTTCAACCATATGGACTCCTTTATCTGTTAAATGTGTGAATCTTTTATTTTCCATGTAATCATCTATATATTATATTAATCAAGGTGTCCGATAATTTAGTTTTTTCTGAGGACACATAATGCTTATTTTATATTGTTTGATGGTGTGCAAATGATATTTCATAAAAGTACACTTTTATTATTGATAATTTTTAATTTAAAGTCTTTTAAACCAGAATATTTATATATAATGGAAATTATACATTTGATTGGAGATTAAAATGAAAATTCCATTACATCCTGATGAAAAAAACCCTATATGGATATTGTTTGGCATTGTAATTAAGCTTATCGATTCTCAATCATTTCAGCAATAATTAGGTAGAAATGGTTTAAAAAAGATTAATATTCATCAAACTATGTTAAAATTAATATCATTATCAATATTTTTTAAATTAGACTTATCTTATGTTTATAATCAAACATTATCCGATAATAATTTCTTAAAATTTCTATAATATTAATAATCTTCCAAGTTTAAAAGATATTAGAGAAATTTATTCTAGATATAGTAAGGATAAATACCTTGAATTAACTTTAAAAACCTTAAATAAATTATAATTTAAACAAATACGCAATATTAAAACAATAATTTTAGATTCCACATTAATCACACTAGATTTAAAATTTAATGGAAAGTATTTAAGCAAAAAAATGTTCCTTGAAAAGGACTATGGTAGAGGATATTCTACTGGAATTAAGCATTTTACAGGATTTCAAATGACAATGGCAATAGAACATGAAACATGCTAACCATTAGCAATATTAATACACAAAGGATCACCACATGACAGTAAAATATTCGATGAAATACTATATGAACTAAAAAGAGGACAATTAATATTTGTGACTGAGGATTTCAAAGCCTATAAAACTATCTAATAGGTAAACAAATACCAAATAATCTCATTATTATTTCCCAAGAAAAAACCATCACTATAGTTAGTAACCAAACATTTTTTAATAATGAAGTTTAATATATTTATTTATGGTAGGAAAAAGTAAATTTAAAGTTAAACCTCATTTAAATAAAAAAGAAATTAATGAGCTGATTAAAGAACATGAAATTTCTGTTAAAGTTTTAAAACGATTATATTTTATTAAACAACTATTAAAAGGAAGTAATATAAAATCTGCTTCGAAATTCATAGGAATTACAGAACAAACAGGGCATAATTGGTTGAAATTATATAATGACGAAGGTTTTGAAGGATTAATGCCTAAATATGCTGGTGGAAGACCAGGATTTTTATCTGACAAACAATTAAAAGAATTAGATGAACTTATAATGTCTGAAAGCAATCTTTCTATGAAAGATGTGCATAATATCATTAAAAATCATTTTAAAGTTGATTATAGTATGAAACAAGTTGGTGTAATCACAAAAAAGCTTGGATATACTTATACTAAAGTATATCCTAAATTTTCAAAAAATGTCAGAGGATGCTGAAGATTAGCTTAAAAAAAAACTAAAAGAAATAGATTTAGAAAACAACGATATTATAATGTTTTTTGATGGTTTAACAATACAGAATACTCCTAATACTGATAGAACTTTATGTAAAAAAGGTAAAAAGAATATTGCAATTAAAAATCCTCTTAAATTTAAAATTAATACTCTTGAAGCACAAGCTATAAAATGGAAATTCACACCTAACTATTTCAAATTCGTCAAAAGCACATGAAATAGGTAGATATTTTATAGAAACAAGATTAGCAAATACAAAATCTAAAGAACTAATCGATATTCTTGAAAATTCTTTAAAAAACTCAAAATTAACAAAAAATAAAATAAAATCCATCATGAAAGAAAATAATACATCTTTAAAAAAATTCATAGCAAAAATTAATAAAAAACTAGAAAACAAAGATTTATCAACTAATGAAATTGCTAAAAAAAATTAAAAAATAATGTCAAAAAGAAAGCTTAGAAAATAAAAGAAAAATCGACCACATAAAAAGAACTAAACTATTAAAAACAATAAATTTAATATTTACGTTCTCAATGCTCCAATGAATGCAAAATACATATAATATTAGACAATTACAGTGTTCACAAATACTTTACTAATTGAAGAAATGTGTGAAATAATTAATATTAATTTTTTTACCGCCTTATTCTCCAAAATTAAATCCAATAGAACAAGTATGGAGAACTGTCAAAAAAAAGAATAAGTAGGTATTATTATGAATCAAAAGAAACATTAAAAGAACAATTCCATAAAATATTTTATGAAATTATAGAAAAAACTTCATTCTACGAAGAATGGAAAAAAACATTTCTAAAAAAAGTTAAGTAATTACCTATAAAAGAAAATTACTTTCTTTAAATCAACAACATATATTTAATATCATATTTATTTTTTCTAAAAATTCTTTTTTATTTAAAACCAAAACATCTTCATTAAAAGCTTTTTTACTTAAATAACCTTTTCTTTTCCAAGAAATTATGACTCCAGGAATATCTTCAGTAAAAGGAACTCCATCAAAATCTCCTAAATATCCTAAAACCTTATAAACACTTTCTCTTAAATAGCTATCTTCTTTTGTTCTTTTAACTTCTATTATCCTATAAATCTTTTTATTATCTTTTTCAAACTCTAAAATAATATCTGGGCGTTTTAAACTTGCATTTATTTGATAATTTTCAAAAATATTTTTATATTTAGAATTTTCATAAAAAATAGTTGGAGTATTTTGATAATATATTTTTAATTTTATATCATCATCTTCATATTTAACAGAATAATCATTTCCAGGCATTAATAATCCTAAATTAATTTTATCATAATCTAATGCGCTTATTAGTTTAAAAAATACAAATAATTCATATAATGTATCATCACTAGCTGGTTTAATTAATTGTTTACTTAGTAATTCTTTTAATTTTTCTAAAGTATTTTTAATAAATAGCTCTTCATATAATTTATATAAATTAGCTACTTTTTTATAGTATTGATTCCTATTATTTTGAGTTTTTCTTAAATGTTTAGGTGATATTGCTTTAACTGATGAAATATTATTAAAATAAATATTATTCATAGCTTTTTCAGCTTTAAAATACCTAGAACTTATAATACTATGCCAGTCTGTTTTTATTCCATCAATATTTTTAATAAATTGTAATGGATTTTCATAAAGGTAAATAATTTTCTCAATTAAAAACTTTAAAACTTGGTTTTCACATAAATCATATGATTTTAATGGAGGAGTACAAACAAATAAACTTGGATCATTATAACCTAAGGTATACCTTGATTTATAAGTATAATTCCAATCAACTCGACCTTTAATAATTCCTCGTGATTCTATTTTTTCTTTTAAGGTTGAATGAGTAAGATTTCTAAGTAATTGAGGTAAAACTTCAATAAATTCTTTTAATTCCCTACTTAATAAAAAATGTGCTGCTTTTAATGATTCAAATTCTTTCTTTTTTAAATTAAAAAGTTCACAAATTCCATTTTGAATATTTAAAAAATTTCCCTTAAATAAATAAAGATGGAAATAATCTTCAATTTCTTTTTTTATTTCTGATTTTTCTAACTCAGACCAAATATTTTCATTCATAAAATGATACCTAGTAAGTTATTAAATTTTTTAAAGCAGCTTCAATATTGGGAGTCATAATCTCTTTATCTTCAAATAAATTACAGATTTTATTAATCTTGTCATAGTTAAGTCCTTCAAATTGAGGAACTATATAACTCAATATAGCTTCTTCCATAATTTCACCGTGATTTCCTAAATTTTTTCTAAATTGAATATATTTTATCATATCTTTATAAATAGCTGGACCAATTTCTCTGTATTCATTTAAAGGTAAAAGGTATTTTAGCTTATCTAAATATTCAATTTCTAATTGATCACCCCATATATCAATCAAGTCTTCAAAATCACTGTTTTCAGGTAAGTCAATATTAATAAATGCAAATCTCCTCATAAATGCATAAGATAAATCAAATAATGAATCTTTATCATAAATATTCATTGTAGCTATTATTCTCCAATTCTTTCCAATAAAGTACGTTGCAGTATCTTCTGAGTAATAGCTATTTAATTCTTTTGAAATAGCTATTTTAATTGATTCTCCATTTTCTGATTTGTATGGAAGTTCAACACTTTGACCAGATAAAACTGTAAATAACTGACCAAATGCTTTATCAATATCTGAACGATTAATTTCATCAATTATTAACCATTTGTTATGTCTTATAGCTTCTAAAAATTTACCTTCATTGAAATACAATTTACCCTCTTTATCAGGCATGAGTCCTCCAATTGTATCAAATGTAGTCCAATCAGATGTTGCAGTTGTGATAATAAAACCATCAATTGAAGCATTATCTGATGAATTTTCTGCTAAATCAATAGCTAATTCTGTTTTACCAGTACCTGGTGCACCATCTAAAATTATATGTTTTCCAGAATTTAGTGCAGCACATAATTTATTTAAAACATTTTCAGGAACTTTAAGATTTGTTTCTATTGATTTTGGTTTTAAGTTTAATTCTTCAGAAATTTCTGTTTCTTCACTATCTTCTTCAATATCTGAATAACCAACAAGAGGCAAAGGTTTATCTCTTGCATAATTACCTAAATCTGAACTACATAACCAATGTGTGAACATATCAAAATATCTAAAATCATCTAAATTATCTACATAGTCTGATAATTCTATTAAATTATGATGTAATATGATATTATTTTTAATATAACTTGTTAATTCACTATCAATGGGCTTTATATTGTTATTTAATAAATTAAATAAATTAATAGAATCAATTGTTTTTTTATTTATTACATAAAACTTGTTATCTAAATAATACAAAGTAGGGCTTAAAAGTCCTGTTTTAAAACCTTTACTAAATTTATTTTGACTATAATTTTTTAAAATCTTTTTTTGAACTTCTAAATTTGAATCATTATCTTTTAACTCTTTTATAGTATCAAAATATAAATTAGCAGTTTCATCAAGTTCTTCTTCCGATAATTCATAATTTTTCTCAAATAACAATTTAGAATTACCATATGCTTTAAAAAGGCTTTTTTTAGGGCTTAATATTTTATCCCAAATATCATCACTTACTTCTTGTCCATTTAATTTCTTATGAAAAATTTCATTAAAATCTTTATTAATAGCTATTTTATCTGTAGTATACCTTTCAAAATGTTTTAAACCCTTATTTGTATCTAAAAATTCTTTTTTAAAGGCATTATATAAATAACTTATTAATTTTGTTGTATATTGTGGTGTTGATTTCCCATATGAACTTATTATTTTATTCCATTTAATGAAATTTATTTTACTAATTGTAGATCTTACAAAAAGATTCTTTTTAACAGGAATTTTATCTGTGATTAACCATTTAACATTTCTTCTATGATTTAATTCAAATTCATTTTTATCAGGATTTTCATCAGGAGAAATATAATCACTTGTTATAATTCCAATACCATTAAAGTAAGATCTTCCAATATTAACAATTACAATATCTCCAACTTTCATTTCATGAACAAAATTCCATATCATTGAAGGAGCTTGACTATTTTTTGTTTCATTTTCATAAAAAGGTTTTAAATATTTATCAATATCTTCCTTTGTTTTAAATTGCCTATAATCAAAGTCATTTTGACCACCTTTATCACTACCCCATGTACCAATACCAATATATTCTTTTTCTTTAAAAAACTCCCATGCTTTAGCTGCAATATCTATAGATCCTGGAGCAATTCTCCAAATATTTTTATTTTCAATATTTATAATATTTTCATCAGTAAACTTAGGATTAGGATTAATTTTTAGTTTTTTAATAATTTTATTATAATTAGGAATTGAATCTTCATAAATACTTATCAAATAAGTTAAATCTTTATATAATTCATCAGAATTTAATGAATCATAAGAATATGCTTTAGAAATAATGCTATCTGGATGAATTTTAGAATCTTTTAAAGTTGTAAAACCTTTTGGTAAATTTGTTAAATTTGAAGTTAAATGGTTTGCTATTTTTATTCTTGTTTCCTCATCAGGATTATTATTTCCTTGATCTAGAGATAAATAAATATTAGATTCATCATCTTTAAAAGTAAAAATTAAATATAATCCTTCTTTAAATGTTTTTGCAGATTTATAGTTTTTAATTCCTGCCCATGGAATATTAACCCAATTTATAGAACCATGAGATACTTTAACATCATAATTAATATTTGCATTTGTAATATTTGAAACTAAATTACTTAAATGATTCTTAAATTCAGTTCTCATCTTTTCTGCAAAAGAATTATCTTTTAAAGGTTTTTCTTTTTCAATCCCATAGTTAGTTAAAATTTCTTTAAAATCTTTAACAACTAAATCACAATCTTCTTTTTCTATAATTTCTTTATATTTTGGAATTAAATATTCATAAATTTCAATAGCTTTTTTTAAATCACTTAAAAACTCATCTGAATTTAAATTATCTAAATAATAATCTTTATATGGTACATTATTATTTGATAAATCAAAATCCTTAATATATTTATCATAAATATCTAGAAATTTTTCTTTAACTATTTCAACTAATTTTTCCGTTCTTTTTTGAGTAATTTCTGAAGAAGTTTTATCATACCCTTGAATAATCCTAAGAGTTATTTTTTTATTATTAATATCAAATGCATATACTACAGTTAAGCCTTCTTGATAAGTTTTAGCAGCTTCATAATTTCTAAAACCAGCCCAAGGATAGTTAGCCCAATTATTTTTCCCTGGAGAAATCTGCACATGATATAAAGGATTTCCATCAACAATTTCCATAATTATTCTTTTAAAATCATCTTTAAATTCCTTCCTCATTTTATTAGCTAATGGATTATCTTTGAATGGTTTTTGTTTTTCTTCATTGTAATTTCTTAGAATTTCTTTAAAATCTTCTACTACTTTTTCCATATTAATTTTCCTTAAAAATAAATAATTAATTTAATATATGTATTAATTATTTTTAAATTTAATTATTAATTTTTTTCAAAATGATTTATATTGCTTTATTAAAAATATCCTAGTTTGTAATTTGATTTAATATCTAAAATATATTTTCTCTTTATTAATAATATTAGTCTGTTTTGAAATAGTAGTTAAAAGAAATTTTATAATTGAAAAGAATATCATAGTTAAAACAAAAAACAATGTATGCAATTTTCAATAAAATATCTGATTAAAAATAAAAATTTAAAAATATTTCTAAAAATAAAAAAATTTCTGAAAATTCAGTTATTTGGAAATTCCGAATAACTGCTTCAGATAAAAAATATAACATTAGAAAAATCTAGAAAATCAATAATACAATTAATTAAACAAAGTTTTATAATTATTACAGCAGTTTATAGTTAACCATTTTGATACGTAATCAACAAAAATGACATATGTTTTAACACATTTTTTTTAAGAAAACTGATGAAAACAGAAAATTTTACTTGATGAAAATTTTATAAAAATCCTTTAAAAATAGCTATTTTTAAAAAATAACAATTTATAACCATATTATAAAAATAATTTTACTTGATGAAAAATAAAAAAATAAGTTGATGAAAATTATTTTTCTAAAATATAGTGAGTATTTCTTCCAATTCCTACAGATTTAATTAATCCTTTTTTAATAAGCTTACTAAGATAATTATGTGAGGATTGAGAAGATATATTAAATAATTCTTGTATTTCCTTATTTTTAATAGACTCATTTTCATCAATATAATCTAAAATTATAATTTCTTTTTCACTTAGTTCTAATTTATTATTAAATTTATTTGTAATCTTAGATAAATGTAAAATTTCTTTTTTGATTTTTTCAATTGATTGTAAAAATCCAGTGGTAAAATATTCTAACCATTCTGTTAAATCATTAGTTTTATCAGGTGATCTAAGTGCACTGTAATATTTTTCTCTATCTGTGTTGTAAAATTCATCTAAAGTAAAATATTTTTTAAAATCAAATCCTCTGAAATATAAAATATATGTAGAAAATGCACGACTAGTTCTACCATTACCATCAATAAATGGATGAATTCTAACTAATTCATAATGGCTAATTCCACTAATTAATACTGGTGATAAATTATTTTCTTGATTTAACCAATGAATTAAATTATCAACTAAAAATGAAACTTTATTAAAATCTGGTGGTACAAAATTTAGTTTTCCAGTTTTTAAATTTCCTATAACTACACGACTTTCTCTAAATTCACCTGGATTATTTAAAAGGCCTTTAGAAATATCTTTATGAAATGATAAAATAAGATCTTTAGAAAAATTAGGATAAATTTCAATATACTTATCAAAATTTTTTAAAACTTCAAAATAATTTAAAACCTCTTTTTCAGACTTTGAAATATTATTAATCTTTTGATTTGAATTATATAAGTTTTCAACCTGTTTTAGATTTAAAATGTTTCCTTCAATAGATGTAGAATTATAAGTTGTTTCAATAATAGCTTTATTTTTAAGTAATAAATCATATGATGGAATTATTTTAGCATTATTAATAATTTCTTTTGCAGATTCTATTTTAATTAGATTATTAACTATATCTTGAGTATAGTTGAAATTAGGTTCATACATTAAAATATAATTTGTTTTTTATTAAATATAAAATTTTTCATTTTACTTGATGAAAAATTTATAAAATTCTTTTCAAAATAGCTATTTTAAAAAAATAAGCTATTAATAATCATTTTAAAAAAATTATTTTACTTGATGAAAAATATTTTTAATTAAAAATTTCTTTATATATGGTTAATAATAGAAAGAATAATAAGAATTTAAAAATTTTAAAAAGGTAATAAGATGTCTAAAGAAGAAATTAAATTAAAAGAAGATAAATTATTAGAAATGGTTAAAGCTTTTTGTGAAAAACACCTTGATGAAGAATATAAAGACCTTTCTATTAAACTAGTTAAAAAAATGGGGCGAAAACATGATGTTCCATTTAAAAGAGGTAAACTTGAAATATGGGCAAGTGGTGTAGTATATGCATTAGGTCAAATTAATTTTCTTTTTGATGATTCTTTTAGTCCATATTTAAGTGCTGATGACATATGTGATTACTTTGGAACTAAAAAATCAACTGTTGGTGATAAAGCAAAAAGAATTAGAGAAATGTTTAAAATGCAACATTTTGATAAGGAATTTTCTACTTCTCAAATGAAAGATAAAGGAATGGTAGTTATGGATAATGGATTTATGATTCCTGAATCTTTTTTAAAAGAAAAAGAAGAAAGTAATATAAATTTATTAAGTTTAATTGCTGAGCAGTTAGGAGATGATGATAAAAATTTAGAATCATTTATTAAAGAAGAATTTTTAAAAGGTAAAAATGAAAAAGATACTGCGATGTTTTTAGATATTATTTCAACTCCTATGCCTGAAGAAATGGCTTATGGTTTATTCAATGAAATCTTTAATGAAAAATCAGATAGTTCTTTTTTTGATTTCGATTTTGAAGAAGATGATATTGAATTATTTGAAGATTATGTTATTGATGAAAACAATCCTTTAGAAACAATTGAAGATTATGATAGAGCTATTGAGCTTTTCAAAAATACTAAGGGTGAAGAATATTTTGAAGAATATAAAGGCTTTTTTTGGGGAATGCATGAAACTCGCCCGTTTATGACTAATTTATTTACACTAAGTAGGATGTTATGGGATGAAAATCAAAAAGAAAGAGCTATTAATCAATTAAAATATTGTTTAGAATTAAATCCAGAAGATAATCAAGGTGTTAGATATTTATTAATTGATTATTTATTAGAATTAAATAAATTAGACGAAGTTAAAGATTTACTTGACTTTTTTGATGAAGAATATTCTGCAAATTGGAATTTCTCAAAATTATTATTTTCAATAAAAAGTAAAGATGATAAAAAGATTATTAAAAATTTATATGATGAAGCTATTGCAACTAATGAATATGTTGTTCCTTATTTAATTGGTAAAAAGAAAATTCCTCAAGATCCTCCTGAATTTTATAGTATGGGGGATGAAAGTGAAGCTTTATTTTATATTAATTCATCATTTAATGCTTGGAATAATGATAAAATAGCTATTGATCTTTTAAAAGAATTATATAAATAACTTATTTATATTTCTGATTTTAAAAATTCTTTTATGTTTATCTTAGACCCGAAAGAATACTATGACTGAATCTTAATGAAATATTTCAGTCATAGATGAATTTCAGTATTATGATTTGAATCAAAAGTTTTAAATAGTTTAAAATAAATATAAGTACCTATGGGTCATGATTTAGATAAGAATCGACATTCAGTATATAAGTTGACATATCATCATGGTGCTTGTGTATTAAATACATAAGATATAGTAATAATTCCTGAAATATTCAATAGACTCATTGATAATATTTAATAAGGATGCTTCTAACTTATGACATAGTTTTTAGAAGAATCTAAATTTTGAATCAGGCCATATACTATTTGTTATTTAAAACTATAACCTCAAATACAACTATTAAAATTCATAAATGCTTACAAATCAGCTAGTAGTCGTGAGGGTCGGCCAAAATTCAAAATTATTTTCTTAAAACGATAGATTAATCCTTTATTTGAGATTTGAAGAAACATCTTTCTTGAAAAAGGTATTTTTTGTCCGACACTCGTCGTTTAATAAAAAAAATTAATATCCTGAGATTAGGAAGAAACTTTGGAAAGAATCCTTTTTGGAAAATAGGATACTTCATATCTTACTACTGGTGGAGTAGGCTTAGAAACTGTGATAAAATATATACAAAAAACAAAAAAAGACTATGAAAACAGTAGTGAAATCTTATAAAATTAGAATATATCCAAATAAATCCTTGCAAGATAAATTATACGAGAATTTTGGATACAACAGATTTGTATTCAACCAATTACTTAACTATAATCGGTTAATTTTTAGTTTAGTTGTTAATAATCCAAAAATCAATCATCATAACTATAAACTCAAACTTAATCGTTCGACACTTAATAATTGGTTAAATGTACTTAAATCAGACTATTCTTTCCTAAAAAATAGTGAAAGCACTAGCTTACAATCAACTTGCGATATATTCAAAGACAGTATGATTAGGTTTTTCAAGCACCAAAATCAGTTTCCTAGATTCAAATCAAGAAAAAATCCAGTGCAAAGTATTCGTTTAAAGAACAATAACAATAGTATACGATTTGAACGTAATAAATTAAGATTACCACGATTTGGACTAGTGAAATACAGAGATAATAGGAAAATCTTAGGAGATATCCTTTCTGTTACTATTAAATATGAAAATAACAGATGGTTCGCAGTATTAAACTGTAAAAATGTCCCAATAACTCCATTACCAAAAACTGGAGATAATGTTGGTATTGATTTAGGGTTAAAGGATTTGATGATTTTTAGTAATGGTGAAAAGAGAAAGCCAATCACTCGCCTAACTAAAATAGAACAACAAATAGCACGATTAAACCGAAATCTATCAAGAAAAGTTAAAGGTTCTAAAAACTTCATTAAAAATCTTAAAAAATTACATAAATTATATAATAAAGTCTTTAATATCCGTAACAATGAATATCAGAAACTATCCACAAAAATAATCGAAAATTTTGATTTAATCGGTTTAGAAAACTTATCAGTACAGAACATGATAAAAAACAAACGATTAAGTCACAGTATAAGCCAAATATCATGGTCAAAACTTATTGACATGATAAAATACAAAACCCAATGGTATAGTAAAAAATGCATACAAATAAGTAAAGTTTTCCCATCATCAAAGCTTTGTAACAAATGCGGATACAAAAAAGAAGATTTAACACTAACAATAAGAGAATGGACTTGTCCAGAATGCAGAACAAAACATGATAGAGATATTAATGCATCTATTAACATTCTTAATGAAGCTATCCGAATTAATAATAAATGTACTGCAGGACATGTAGGAATTTAAGCTTGCGTTACTATAGAACATTAGTTCTATCTAAACAAGAAACTGTAGCTTATAATAGAGAGCAAGAATCTCCGAGTGAAACTTGCATAAAATAATCAGTCGGAGAGTATGTCAAGTGTTGAATTCCATCTTGTGAGAAATCAATTTCATCAAGACTTAAAACATACTTAGGAAATGAATCTTTAACTTTACTTAAAGGTTTAAACTCTCTTTCAACTATACTACTATCTGCTAGTAAATATGAAACTTGCACATATACTCTTTTACCCATTTTTTCACAAACAAAGTCAATTTCTAAATCTTTTACTTTACCTACATAAACATTATATCCTCTTCTTTTAAATTCTATATAAACAATATTTTCTAAAATCTGGGATATATTATTTTTTTCTCTAGAAATAGCTTGATTAAAACCATGATCTGCAAGATAATACTTTTCTGAAATTTTCAATATTTTTTTACCTATTAAATCTTCTCTTTGAACTTTGAAAAATAAACAAGCGTTAATACAATAAACTAAGTAGTTATAAATAGTTTCTCTAGAAACATTTTTTTCCTCATGTTTAAAATATTTTGAAATACTCCTAGCTGAAAAAATGTGACCTATATTACTAATCATGTATTTTATTAATTTATCAAGTAAATCAACGTCTCTAATATTATTTCTTTGAATAATGTCATTATAAATGATGGAATTAAACAAATCATTTAAATATTTTATTTTATCAGCATTTTCAAGTTGGAATATGAATGGCATTCCTCCAAACTTAAGATATTCATCAAAAACTTCATTTTCACTTATATTATCGTTTTCTTCATTTTTAAAAAGTAAAGTTTCTTTAAATGAAAAAGGATACATTTGAATTTCAAATGTTCTACCTGTTAATTGACTAGAAAGTTCTCCAGATAAAAGTTCACTATTTGATCCAGTTATATAAATATCTGAATCTAGATCAACTCTAAAACCATTAATACTTTTTTCCCAGTTTTTAATGTTTTGAATTTCATCAAAAAATAAGTAAATCTTTCCTTTAATGTTTTTTGTTTTTTTATAAATTAATTCATTTAAATCTTCATTGTTTTTAATATTAGAATATTTATTAGATTCTAGATTAATTAAAATAATGTTATTTTTATTAATTTTTAATTCTAAAAGTTCATCAATGATTAAATTTAATATAAAGGATTTACCACATCTTCTTATTCCTGTTATGACTTTTATTATGTCTTTATTTATCAAAGGTCTTATTTGTTCCATATATAATTCTCTTTTAACCATCAAATCATACCTCATTAAATAATTAAAAAATAAAGTTTATAACTGTTATTTTTTAAAATTTATAAAAATAATTTTTTTAACTTGATGAAAATAGAAAATTTTACTTGATTAAAAATTTATAAAAATCTTTTTAAAATAGCTATTTTTAAAAAATAAGCTATTAATAATCATTTTAAAAAAATTAATTTACTTGATGAAAAATAAAAAATAAGTGGAATTTTTTAGGCATAATTTATAAAAAAAATTTATATAATACTTATGCCAAATATTAATTATACTATAAAAATGGTGTTTTAAATGAATGATATTGGTGTTAGATTAAAGAAATTAAGGGAGGATAATGAGTATACTCAAGAACAAATTGGAAATTACCTTAAAATAGATCAAGGACAGGTTTCTAAAATTGAAAAAGGTACTAGAACTTTAAATCTAAACTTATTAGATAAAATTTGTGCTTTATACAATTGTTCTCATGAATATATATTAGGTGAATCAAATGATTACAAAGCAAATAAAATATCTTTTAGATATAAAAAAAATACAGCTAATTTAGAAGCTGTTGCCAAAATGAATCAAATTATGGAAAATTTAAAATTTTTAAGAAAATTAGATAAAGAGTGATTAAATGAAAAATTATCATGAAACTAATGAATTAGCTGCTGATTTAAGAAGACAATGGGGAATTGACCAATATGCACCTATAGATATTTTTTCTACTGTAGTAGAAAAAATTGATAATTTAACATTGATTTTCATGGTTTTAGACAATGAAACTAGTGGATGTTGTTGTCAAAGCAAAAATGATAAGCTTATTTTAATTAATTCCATACATTCTAAAGGTAGACAAAACTTTACTTTAGCTCATGAACTTTATCATATATTATATGAAAAAAGTAAAGAATGGATAATATGCAGCTACGAGGAACAAAATAATGATAGTGAAAAAGAGGCAGATAATTTTGCATCTTCATTATTATTACCAATAAATGCTTTAATAGATTACAAACGCCAAAATAAAATTAAAAAATGGTCTTTAAATGATATAATCAGATGTGAACAATATTTTCAAATTAGTCATCTATCTATGTTATGCCGACTACGCAAAGAAAATCAAATTTCTTATGAAGAATTTAATGATTATAGACCTAATATTAAAAGTAATGCTTCTAAATTAGGTTTTTCAACAGATCTTTATGAATCATCTTCTGAAAATAAAAAATATTATTCCACCGGAGAATATATTCCTTTAACTGAAAAAATTTATAATAATAATAAAATTTCTATTGGAAAAAAAGAAGAATTATTACTAGATGTATATAGATCAGATATTGTATATAATTTATAAGAGGATAAGATTCTTGGGGAATAAGCCTATTTTTTATGATACTGATTGTTTATCTTGTTTTTTAATTACTGATAAATGTAATATTTTAAAATCTTTATTTAGTAAAATTATTATTCCCCATGATGTTTATAATGAATTAAATAATAGTGCTTCACCTTATAAAATTCGAAAAATATTAAAATTTTAATTGATGAATCATTTGTAGAAATTTATGATATTTCTATTGATTCTAGGATGATATGTATAAAAAAGAGTTAAATGAATTTTTAGAATCAAAATTGTAATTATTTCGCTATAATTTTTCTTATTAAATATAAATTTCATTAATCTTCTTTAACGATTTATTTTTAATTAAATAATAAATAAGCTTACTGTTTTTTATAATACCTTGAAGGATTTTTACATGGTTTAGAACATAATAAAGATTGAGTTTTTGCATCATGATGTAAATACCTATTACAATTATCACATTCAAAAACTTCTTTTAAATGATTAACATCTAAGCAGAATGTTTTAACTTCATCCATTGAAATGTTTTGACTAATTGGATTATTATGTGATAATAAGTTTCCAATAATAGAGCTATCTAATTTTTTAAGTGCATAATCTATTTCTTCCTTTTTTTCATTATCTTTAATTTCTTTATGGATTTTTTTTAGTTTACTGCGAATAGCTTTTAAGTATTCAGAAACAGTGTAGCCATTGTTTTGTAAAGGTAATTCTGCATTTATATTTCTTGAGATGCTATCTAAAACTTCTTCTAAATATTGTCTTCCTAAATTACCTGCACATGTTTTATCTCCACCCTCTAATTTTTCTACAATAGTTTCCCATGTATTTTTATATCCTATTAGTGATATTTCATCTTTTGAATTTTTAATTTCACATTTTATAAATTTATCACTATAACCATATGGACTTATCATTTGAGAGATTTGTCTAAACCATAATTTATCATGAGTTGTTATAATTAATTGTTTATCTCCAAATTCTTTAAAAAGTAATTTAGCTATTCGTTCTCTGTGTTGTGAGTCAACTGTTGTTACAACATCATCTAATAATACATATGGAATATCTTGATTGAATCTTTTTATAAAAGCTAAAAAAATACATAAACCTAATGTATCTAGGTGTCCTTCACTTGAATATGCACGAGGATTTTCTGTGTATTTATTAAATGAATTGACTTTTAAATAAACACTATTTTTAGAATCTTCATTAATTTCTAATTCAATATTATTATGTTCTTCATTTGGATGGATGTAATTATAAAATTCTTCTAAATCATGTTTAATATCATTAAAAATTACTTGAACTTCTTTGTTTTTAGTTGATTTAAATTCATTTAATAGCTTATTTGAAAAATTTAGATGATTATTACTAATTTTAAGTTTTAATTCTGTTTCTTTAATTTCATTGATGTTATTTTTAATTTGAGAGATTTTTTCAATTAATTCAAAAATATTTTTATCTTTTTCTGTAATTTCTAAATTATTTTTTAAAGATTCTAATTTTTTAGTAATTATATCTATATCTTCTAAATTAAAATTAGGAATATTTTCATTAAGTTTATAATTATTTAAGTGTAAGTTAAGTAAAAATGTGTTAAAGTTTTTAATTTGATTTTGATTAAGTGATATTTCATTTATTTCATTAGTAAAATCTGGGAGTTTTTCTAAGTTTGTTTTTAAATAATTTAAATCTTTATTTAAAATATCTAAATTATCTTTAATTTCATTTATTGAGTTTTTAATTTTGTTATTTAAGTTTTTAAATACTTTTAAAGAATCTAAATTAGAATTAATTAATTTTAATAATGCATCATGATCAACACTTTGAGTACATAGTGGGCAACTTGTTAAATCGGTTTTATTATTAATAATTTCTTTTGCAGATTCATAAAAACTTAAATAATTAGAATTTTGACTTAAATGAAGATTTAATAAATCACTTATTAGATTATTTAAGTTAATTAATTTTTGGTTTAGATTTAGCTCATCAAAATTAGCTATTATATTTGGAATTTCTAAAAGTAAATTATTGATTAAGCTATTTAATTTAATATCTTCATTTTTTCTAGATTTTTCAATTAATTCTTTATATTTATTGTTTAAATCATCTAATGAGTTAATTTTATCTAAGTTATTTTCTTCTAAATAGCTATTTAGACATTTTAAAATATCTTCTTTTGATTTTAGGTTTTCATTTAAATTTTTAGAAATAGATTCAAAATTTTTACATAAATTACTTTTTAGTTCTTTGTTTTCTGTTTCAAATTCTTTTTTAACATTTTTTAAAGTATTTTCTGTTTTATTTAAATCATTTAAACCAATTAATTGGATAATTTTAGAGTATCTCTCAGATGGAGTAGATTCTATAAGGTCAAGTAATTCTCTTCGCCTTAAAATAAACTTAGAATTAGCTGTTTGATTTATATAACTTTTTAGATTATTCTCTTTACAATTTAATTCTTTAAAATTTCTACTAGCTATTTCACTGTTTTTAAAAGAGACTTTAACATTTAAATCTTCTTTATTGAAATTAATATGATGGCCATGATCATTAAAATTTAAATCTGCAGTACCTTCACCTATAAATGGAGAAACTTTAGATGAAAAGAAAAACTCAATAGCATTAATTATAGAGCTTTTACCACTACCATTTTCACCAACAAGTAATAAAGATTTTTCATCTAAATTTAGATTCATACAAGCTATTCCTCTAAAAGCTTTTATATCTAAATTTTTTATTTTATAGCTAATAAAAATCCAACCTTAAAGTGTTTTAATTAAATCTATTAAATTATTTTTATTATTTTCTTTAATAGATATTTCTAAATCTTTATAGAAATCATCTTGTAAATTAGTGTCTTCTTTAATGTTTTCTAGAAATTTGTTTATAATATCGTTTGATGCAGTCATGTTAATTTCACTTTTTATAAATTTAATGTTTGAATAATTATATAGTATTATATATTATATTACAAATAAATAAATATAATTTTATTTAAAAAGAGGTTTTTAATGTATTTAGAAAAAATAAATATAAAAAATTTTCGATTAATTAAAGATTTAACATTAACCTTTCAACAAGGAGTTAATATTTTAATAGGCGAAAATAATGTTGGAAAAACTACTATTATTGATGCTTTGAGAATATGTTTAGGATATAAAGATCAAAAAAAGGATATTTATATAACTAAAGATGATTTTCATATTTGTTCTGAAAATCCAGAAAAATTAAATGATATTGAATTCTTATTATCTTTTAAGACAAAAAATGATGATGAACAAGGTTGTTTTATGGAACTTTATAATCAAACTTCAAATAGTTTTGATTTAAATTATAAATTTACACTTAAAAAGAAACATAATATGGAATTTGTTAGCTCTAAAAGATGGGGTGGTGAAAAAGAGGATCAACACATACCATCAGATGTTTTTGATTTATTTCATCATGTTTACTTAGGAGCTTTAAGAGATGCGAAAAGATATTTAAAGCCAGGAAAAAATAATCAAATTGGAAATTTCTTTTCAAAGGTTGAATTAGGAGAAGAATTTGAAAAAGAAAAAATGATTAATAGTTTAAATGAAACAATAAAAGATGAAGATATTTTTAAGTTTATAAAAGAAGCAAAAGAAAAACACATTGATACACATTTAAATGAAATAACTTTTGATAACAATAATATAAATATTAATTTTGAATTTTTACCACAGAACTTTGATGATTTTGTGAAAAATTTTAAAACAATTTTACCTATTCTAAATAGTAAACAATATCTAGAATTATATCAAAATGGGTTAGGATATAATAATTTAATTTATATTTCAATATTGCTTGGAGATTTAAAAGAATTAAATAAATTTCATGAATGTTTATACATTGCATTACTAATTGAAGAGCCAGAAGCTCATTTACACCCCCAATTACAAAATTTATTTTTTGAATATATTAATAAATTGAATGAAGAAATAAACAGTGATGAAAACCAAAGTTTTCAAATATTCATATCATCTCATTCTCCAACATTAACTTCAAAAGCTAGATTAGATTCATTAATAACCCTACAAAATAATGGTAATGATATATTACCTGTATCTCTAAAGGAATCTAATCTTTCAAATATTAATAAAGATTATCTTTATAAATTTTTAGATGTTACCAAATCTCAGCTATTTTTTGCAAAATCTGTTATTTTAGTTGAAGGACCAACAGAACAAATCCTCATTCCTGCGTTTGCAAAATTTTTAAAAAAAGATTTAGAAAAACATGGAGTTGAAGTAGTGAATGTTAATGGTGTTGCATTTAAACATTTTATCCCTTTATTTTCTAACAACCTTCAAAGTTTAGATGATGATTATACAACAATAAAAAAGAATATTTTATCCTCAAAATGTATTATACTCACGGATGATGATAGAAAAGAATTTGATGGTGAACAGTCATCTACTTTCAAAAAGATTTTAGATTGTGAAGATGATAATTTAGAAATCTACAATGCAACAAAAACTTTTGAATATGAATTATTTAAAGAAAATCTTGAGGATTTAGATTTATTAGAAAAAATTTATAGAAAACTACATAGAGATTTATCAGAAAATTTTTTCAGCGAATTAAGCAAAGGAAAAAATAAAGAAAAAGTCGTTTTTGATTATTTAAAAATTAATAAAAAATCACAATTTGCAATGGAATTAGCTATGGAATTAAAAAATGTTGATGAAACTAAATTTAAAGTTCCAAAATATATTAAAGATGCGATTACAAATGCCTGTGAAAAACAAGATTAATTGGACAAAACCACAAAAAGAGTTTATAGATGAATCAAAAAAGGGAAAATTTGTTGTTAGCGCATGTCCTGGAAGTGGAAAAACTTCAACAGTGTCAAAAAAATTAGCTTTAATGATTGATAAATGGAAAAATAATTATAAAGGTATTGCTACAATATCTTTTACAAATGTTGCTTCAGAAGAAATTAAATCGAATGTTGAAAATATTTACAAAATAAAAATTCCTTTTCCACATTATATTGGTACAATTGACAGCTTTATAAATAAATATATTTTTTTACCGTATGGGCATTTAATTATGAAATGTCAAAATCGCCCAATATTGGTGGGAGAACCACATGGCAAATGGCATGCAAAATATTTTTATGAAGATCATTTTGATAAAATAATTTACAATATTAATGGTGAACTTATAAATAAAACTAGATTAAATCTTAAACAAGAATCAAAAAATAAAATATTAAAAAGAAAAAAAATAATAAATAGTACTGGATTTGCCACACAATCTGATGCTAATTATTTTTCAATGAAAATTCTTGAAAGTTATCCGAATATATCTAAATTAATATGTAAAAGATTTCCTTGTTTTATTATAGATGAAGCTCAAGATACATCAGACATACAAATGAAAATTTTTGATTTATTAATTAAAAATAATTTAAAAAATATTATGTTTATTGGTGATCCCGAACAAGCTATATTTGAATGGAATGATGCTAAGCCAGAAAAATTTAAAGAAAAATTTTATGCATGGTCTGAAAATTCAATGCAATTTAAAACCAATTTCAGATCATCAAATGATATTTGTAAATTTGCATCCAAATTTTCAGAAAATCATTTTATATCTAAATCAGATTGTTATGATTTTTCAATTAATGAAAATATTATTATTTCATACTCTGAAAATATACAAGAGATTATAAAAAATTTTATAGATCTATGTAAAAAATATGAAATAACAATTTCTCAAGAAAATGTAGCTGTTCTTTTTAGAAGTAAAAATTTTGCAAAAAAATTTGTAGATGGAATAAAATTTAAGGATATTACAATTAATAATATTTGGAAAGATGAAAAAGATAGAAATAAAGAAAATTTTTCCAAAGATTTTTTAAAAGGAAAATTTTTATGGGATAATGAAAATAAAATTAAAGGATTCAAATTAATTGAAAAAGCTGTAATAAAAGCTGAAAATGATTTAGCATATATTGAAAAAGAAAAAATGAATAAAATTATTTTTGAAAAAGGTTTTTCTAGCCATAGGAAAAAAATAATGAAAATTATTAAGTTACTGCCTGTTATTACTCCTGAAAAAAATGTTAATAAATGGGTATTAGAAACTAATGATATTTTTTCAGAAAAAAATATATCATATAAAATTAATGAAATTAAAAATAGTACAAAACATAATTTTAAAAAAAGATTATTATTCAATGATTTGTTTTTTGATAAAGAGGATAGTCTTTCAGATGAATATTACATGGGAACAGTACATAGTGTTAAAGGTAAAAGTTTTGATGCTGTTTTATTAATTTTAAAATCAAAAGCCGTAAATAATGTTAAATATTCTACTTTACTTAATAAAAACATTCCATTAGACAATAGTGAGGAATTAAGAATTATTTATGTAGGAATTACAAGACCAAGGAAAATTTTACAAATAGCTGTTCCTAAAAATGATAAAAAGTATTGGATTGATTTTTTTAAAAATAAACAAATTTCTTTAGATAGTTTTTTTTAAAAATTTTATTTAAAAAAATTTAAATCTTTGATAATGTCAAAAATTGGTCAGATAATTTTCATCTAATTCTTTGACTGATCTTTCTGTCATATATTCCATTTTTATGTATAAAAAATCCAATAAACCACTTGCTGTTTTATATTTTTTCTTAATATCATCAGAATCTGTCTGTTTAAAATATGTTTCAATTTTATTATTTGTACGTTCTTGTAATGGGTCAAAATAATGTTGTATTAAATTTAAAAAGTTCTTTTTCACATTTTTCTCAACAAATGTAT
>Ga0334884_1000961_pt1 | contig 47876 bp, 41 predicted proteins | sample GraSluR1_MG_7_FD_207215 | JGI IMG/M metagenome (GOLD analysis project Ga0334884, IMG submission 207215) | Sludge microbial communities from methane-producing bioreactor in Wageningen University, Netherlands - Granular Sludge_12_05 R1 | ecosystem: Engineered > Bioreactor > Anaerobic >... | reverse complement strand
CATTTTCAACAATGCTTTTTTTATATGTTGCAACTCCTTCATCATCAAAAGGATTATTGATTATTGCATTTTCATAAAGAGGATCCTCAATTATATTGATTTTTTCATCCATTATGATTTCTCCAACTTTATCACTTAGCAAGTTTCTCTTTTCCATAGCTCTTTCGCTAGAAAAGATCGCCAAAAATGCTGTAAGCAAATCAATCATTGATCTATTTTCAAATATTATATCATATTCTCCAGAATCAACAGGAGAAGCTTTTAACATTGCAATTACTCTATCAACTACTTTTTTACTAAATTTTTTTACATCAAATTTCGCAAACTCCTTTTGCACCTCTACATCAAAATAACTTTGCGTTTGTGTATTTTCTTTAGCAACTGCTTGAACTGCTAAATATGCATATTCATATTTTTTATTAAGGTTTAGCCCTTTAGAATTAATTATTGAAACTTCTCTTTGAATTTCATCATAACTACAATAAGGTATATGTACTATTCTATCATCTAGTTGTTTTATCTCTTTTTCCAAAGATAATAATAAGTTAATTTTTTCTTTGGTAGAAATTTTATCAAACTTACCATAATTATTTTTTACTTTACTATATCTATTGCTGCCTTCAAATATTTCAGCCTCTTGTATAGTAGTCAATGAATTTGCATTATTTTTTAGTTTTTCGATAACCTTTTTAGGAGATTGGTTCATATTCTCAGAATTCAAATAAGCCATTTTCCCTTTGAATATTCCCCTTATAGTATAATTTGTTAAATTACTAACTTCATTTTTTTCAACTTCTTCTTGAAACACTAGAACATTCATTTTTTTTACTGTGGAAGAATATATTTCGAGATCGCTAAATCCTTGTTTTAGTCCCTCTTTTATTAATTTTTCATATTTCATATTAGCTACCTCTTCCACCGACAGTCATATTCTTAACACGTATAGTTGGTTGACCTACACAAACCGGTATATTTCCGCTACTTGCTCCACAGATTCCATAACCAAAAAGCAAATTATCTGCAATCATATCAATATTCATTAAAACATCTTTACCACTACCTACTAATGTTGCACCTCTAACAGGCTTTGTTATTTTACCATTTTCAATTATATAGCCTTCACTAACACTAAAATTAAATTCTCCAGTTGATGGATCAACACTTCCCCCACCCATTACTTTTGCAAAAAGTCCACTCTTTGTATTAGCAATTATTTCTTCAAAAGTACTTTTTCCAGGCATTAAAAAGGTATTTGACATTCTCGCAGTTGGTAAATATTTATATGAAGCTCTCCTTCCTGAACCGGTAATTTCATGTTTCATTTTCGCACTATTTTTATAATCAACTAAATAACTTTTTAAAACTCCGTTTTCGATCAAAACATTTCTTTTTGTTTTAACTCCTTCATCATCAATATTACTTGACCCCCATTCGTTTACAATAGTAGCATCATCTACAGCCGTAACTATGTCACTAGCAATTTTTTGACCCAGCATATTTGAAAACACAGAGGCATTTTTTGCAACAAGTTCTGCTTCTAATGAATGAACACAAGCTTCGTGTAATAAAACACCACCAAAAGCGTTGTGTATTACAACATCCATCGTCCCACCTTTGATTTCATCAGCATGTAGTATTGTAATGGCACTAGTTGCTACTTTTATACCAAAAGATTCTAAATCCTTTTTATCAAATAGTTCATAGCCACATGCTCCTGCTATTGATTCTACTGCTGTCTGCATTGTATCTTTATTTGAAGCAACAGCACTACAATACAATCTTACTAGTACCCTTTTATCCTTGACATATTTTCCATTTGTATTGGCAATTATTACATCTTGTTGTTTGTCAAAAAGATTAATTACAACTTGCGTAATTTCTTCACTATGGTTTTTACATGATTCATAAACTTTTTTCATGTAAGATATTTTTTCTAAATTAGGTTTTCTTTCAGGAGATATTAATACTTTATGAGCGTTTTTATTTTTTTCAGTTTTAAGTGTTATTTTAACTGTGTTTTCGTTTTTTGATAAACCAGCTGTTAGCTTTTCTACCAGTCTAACTAAATTATCATAAGAAATTTCATTTGTATATCCATAATATTCAATTTCACCTTTTATTACTCTAATTCCTATCCCATATACATAGTTAGTAGTAATATTTTCAATAACACCTCCAACGAGCTCATAATTATTAGACTTGGTATCCTCTAAAAATATTTCAGCAAAATCGCTACCGTTAGTAATACACAAATTTAGAAGTTTATTTAATTTTGCTTTTGAAATCATAATTCCTCCAATTTATAACCAAGACATACTAATTTTTAATCTTTTAATAGATTCTTCTTTGCCTAAAATATCAGCCATCTCAACAGAACCTCCTGGGGTAACTACCGATGCTGTCAAAGCAATTCTAAGAGCAGAATAAACTGCACCTGCTTTATATTCAAGTTTAGTAGCAATTTCTGTAATTGCATTATGTAAACTTTCTTCATTCCATTCATCAATCAAACTAAATTTTTTGATTGACTCATTAATGACAGCTTTTGCAATATTAGAGTTTAATTTCATTTTTGGAATTTCATACCAGATAGGGTCTATCTGAGAGAATTCATTTATGAACTTTACTTTTTCATCAATTTCACTAAATATTTCAATCCTGTTTTTTAATAAAACTGCAAATTTTCTATAATCATATTTGTCTTTAATACTAGATTTTTCAAAAAATGGAATAGCTAATGTAAAAAAATGTTCAAAATCCATTTCTTTTATATATTCTCCATTAAGCCACTTCATCTTATTTTCATCAAATATACTACTTGACTTACTTAATCTATTCACACTAAATTTCTCGATTAACTCAGTTAAACTAAACTTCTCTCTATTTTCTTCAGGACTCCATCCTAATAAAGAAATATAATTAACTATCGCTTCTGGTAAATATCCCTTAAGTAAGAAATCATCAAAATTAGCATCACCATATCTTTTACTTAATTTTCTAGTTTCATCTTTCATTATTGGTGTTAAATGAATATATTTAGGAATTTCCCAACCAAAAGCTTTATATAACAAATTGTACTTAGGTGTACTACTTAAATATTCGTTTCCTCTTATTACATGCGTAATCCCCATTAAGTGATCATCAACTACGTTAGCAAAATTATAAGTAGGCATCCCATCCGATTTAATCAACACATTATCTTCTAATTCATTGTTATTAATACTTATGTGACCAAAAACCATATCAGTAAATTCACTAATCCCTTGTGTTGGCATATTCTGCCTAATCACATATCTTTCACCTTTTGCTATTTTTTCCTTTATTTCTGCTTCAGTCAAATTCAAACAATGTTTATCATATTTTCTTATTCCAGAAGAATCAGCCAATGTATCAAGCCTTTCCTTAGTACAAAAGCAATAATATGCTGCCTTTTTTTCAATTAGTATTTGTGCATACTTATTATAAATTTCTTTTCTCTCACTTTGAACATATGGGCCATAGTCTCCACCCTCATTAGGGCCTTCATCAAACTCTATCCCAGCAGTTTTCAAAGTACTATAAATTACCTCAACTGCACCTGGAACGTAACGTTCCAAATCTGTATCTTCAATTCTTAAAATAAATTTACCTTCATTTTGTTTTGCAAACAAATATGCATATAAAGCAGATCTTAAATTACCAACATGCATAAAACCAGTCGGACTAGGTGCAAATCTTGTTCTAACTTTTTCCATATTACCTTCCTCTTTGCTTGAAAAAATCTCTTATTTCTAAGAGATTTTAAAGCTTTTGAACTTTTTTATTTTACTCTTTTGGTTAAGTTGGTTGTACAAAGAATTTTTATTTTTCTCTAATTCTTCTATTTCGCCATATTCAGAAATTTTTCCATTTTCTAATACAATTATTTTATCGCAATCATTCAATTGTGCAATATTATTAGATAAAATTATAAATATTTTATTTTTTAGTTTTAAAACTTCATCGATTATTTTTTCATTTTCCGGAAGATCACAAGCGTTATCTAACAATATAATTTTACTATCCTTATAAAGGCCGTTAGCTAAAATAATTCTTTGTTTAATTATTGGATCTAAATTTTCATCAATTATAGTATCTCCACCATCAGGCAAACTTAATACATAATCCTTTAACCCACTTCTATTCAAAGCATCATTATACTTGTAATCATCAAATTCATATGGATAAACAATATTATTTATTATCGATGTTCTAAATATATCACTTTCAGCAGTAATCGAAGCCATTATATCCCTTAAATAAAAAGTATTGATTTTTGTGATATCACAGTTGTTTATTAATATTGAACCAGTCCTTGGTACAGCAAGTTTTGTAAGCAAATTAAATATAGTAGTTTTACCACTTTGAGAATCACCATATATACCAATTTTTTGACCTTTTTGAACTTCGAAATTGATATTTTGAAGTTTAAAATCATTATTCAAATAATGAAAATATACATCTTTAAACTTAACACTATATATTTCATCTAATGATTCAATGTTCTCAAATTTACTTTCTGATTTAAAAGCAAAAATTTCATCTAAATTTTCTATAGCAGAAGTTATATTAATATTCGAAATTTTTATAGCAAGTAAATTCCTAAAAGAACTGAATATTTTTGGTATTAGAAATACACATAAAACTAAAGTACCAACTGTTAGATTAAGTCCAACAGGATCGGCTATAACGATCCAAACACCTATAGATATATTAATCGCTAAAACTAATCCAACAAACAAATCACTTATATAATGCTTATTCATCTTATAAAGTAAATTATTTTGTTTTTTCATCTTAACATTTTTTTCATTCCAATTCTTAAAATTGTCTTCTTCAAACTTTATGCAATTTCTTAACTTTACTGTTTTTACTTTATCTAAAGTTTCATTCATTATGAATTGACCTTCATTAAGAATCTCTTTTATTTTAGGTTCGCTTTTTTTATAAAGTTTTTGAAAAGTTTTTACCAAAGCATAATAAATCGGCAAAGTACAAAAAACAACTAATGCAATAAGTGGACTTGAAACAAGCAAAACAATAAGTAAAAAAATTAAAAAAATAGAATCTCCAAAAAAACTCAACACATCATTAGTTATATAACTATCGCCTATTTTACTTGTATCTCTATTAATTCTTTTTATTATTTCTTTCGAAGTCATTTTTTCTATTTCTAGTAAATCAGCTCTCAAAACAGTTGAATATAAGTTTTCCCTTAAATATTGTGTAACATAATTTCCTAAGGATATATTATTATTTTGATTAATACTATTAAAAATGAAAGATAAAATACTAGTTAAAGAAAGCATTACTATCCAAAAAACTAATAAATCAAAGTCTTTATTTGGAATAACATTGTCAATTATAACTTTAACTATCCAATAACTAAAAATAGAAAGAACAGCAGTTAAAATGACCATTAAAACAAGAAATATCAATGAACGAACTTTATTACTGAAAGCTTGCTTAATCAAATTTTTTGTATTCATATATGCCTCCTTCCATAATAATGTTAACTTTAACTTATTATACCATAACATAAAGAAAAAAACTATATTTTAAATCAAGAAAATTTTAAAAGTATTTGACTAATTATAATAATAAATGTATAATTATTAAGTAGTCTTCGGGGTAAGGTTAATTTCCTAACCGGCGGTAAAGTCCGCGAGCTTTTGAGCAGATTTGGTGTAATTCCAAAACCGACAGTAAAGTCTGGATGAAAGAAGATAATATGCTTTTTTTGCATACTTTTACCCTAGAAACTTCTAGGGTTTTTTTAATAGGAGGAATTTATGTTTTTAAGTATTGATTGGACAGCTTTTTTTGACAAACATTTATCTAGCATTATTGCAGGTATTGGACTTTTTTTAGTATTAATTGCTGTTATTTTGAATTTTTTTCAAAGTAATTGCTCTAAAAAAGTAAAAATATCATTGGTTACAACTTTTATTATAGGAATTATATTATTAGCAATAGGTATTATCACTAATACAAAATGGCCTGAAATACTTTCTTATTTAGGAGTGATTATTTCTATATACGGTTTTGTAGCTTTAATTACAAACTCTTTTAAAAACAAAATTGATAGAGATAAAATTGTAATCTATTCTATAGTTTTATCCTTAGGATTGTTAGCCTTAATTTTTGGATTGATTAATTTTTCTAAATATTTGATTGTATTACGTGCGTTTGGAATACTTTTAGCCATCTCATGTTTAATTAGTTTTTTTATAATATATGATGATAAAAAAGAAATTTCTAGATTCAAAACGAAAAATGTAACATTGGTTGGAATTCTTGGAGCTTTAGGGGTAATATCTATGTTAATAGGTATCCCAATCATGCCAGTTCTCGGCTTTGACTTTTTAAAATTAGATTTTTGTTTAGTTGTGTTGGTTTGTACATTACTTCTTATTGATTTTAAAACTGCTATAGCAGTTGCTTTTGTTGCAAATTTAGTCGACGGCTTACTAAAACCAGGAGTCATATTTTTGCTTGATCAAGGCATAAATTTTATAGCTAGCACTTTATTCTTAATACCTATTTACTTCTTAGTTTCTTACAGCAAGAAAAGGCTCAATTCAGAAATACCTCATAAAACAGTGTTAACTATCTTATACTGCACAATTGCAACAATTTCTACAACTATACTTATGATACTGATTAATTTCTTTATTGTAATACCTATTTATGATGCAGCATTTGGTGGTGCAATATCACTTGCTCTTAACCCTATTAATGAAAATAAATTTATTGCAACAATAATAGTTTTTGGATCTTTTAATATTATTAAGTGGACTTGTGTTTCGCTTGTAATTTCACTTATCTATAATAGATTTATTAAGTTCAAAAAAACTATTTGTTATGAAGAAATGTTAACTGAAGAACTTGAAAAAAGTATACTTTAATTTCTTGTTTCTTTTATATTTAATATGATATACTAATGTTATGAAAAAAAGAATTTGGGAATTAGATTTTCTAAGAGGCTTCGCCTTTATTTTAATGGTTTTCGATCACTTCACTTTTGACTTATCTATCCTTCAAACAACTGTATGGTGGAATGCAAATCCACATATACTTAGCAATTTATGCAATTTTGCAATTAATTATAGGGATAGCGGATTTTCAATGGCGATTAGAATAGCCCTAATATCAGGCGTTTTTATATTTGTATCTGGGATATGTGGCAATTTATCAAGAAATAATTTCAAAAGAGGTTTAAAACTTGGCATAGTTGCAATTTTACTTACTACTATAACAGCTATCTTTACCGAAATTTCAGGTGTTTACATTACAATTTGGTTTGGAATACTACATCTTTTAGCCTTTTCAATTTTAGTTACTCCACTGTTACTAAAGATCCCAAAAATTATTAATATTATAATTGCTTTGATAATTATATGCTTAGGGATTTATTTTGGCACTATTAATAGTACTGTAGATTTGCCAAAAATATTAATGATATTTAATTTTAACATCGTTGCCTCAGCTGACTATTACCCAATTTTCCCATTCTTAGGAGTTTATATCCTAGGACTTGTATTTGGCAACATTATTTATAAAAATAAAACTTCTATTTTCCCAAATGCAAAAACCACTGTTGTTTCTCCCCTACTTTTCATCGGAAAACATAGCCTAATATTTTATTTTGCACATCAAGTACTTTTATTCGTAATTCTTTATATTTTTGGTTTAATCTTTATTTTATAAAACTCCATCAATCTGATGGAGTTTTTCTTTTTTTTAAATATTCTATTAAAATTTGCTTTTTATTAACCAATTCATTATTAATAACTTTTTCTAAAATTTCTTCTTTTAGCAATTGAATTTCTTTGTTTTTATATCCAATTTTTTTTATATCATCACCATCAATGTTTAACATTTTTAAATTGTAACAAGTTTTTCTTTTTTCTATTTTGTTTACTTGAACTAAAGCATTTTTAAAGTTTGCAATTTCATCATCAGTAGTCGCAAGATATTGTTTTGCAACTATAATTTTTCTAAGCACCTCATATCCGTGTTTATTTAAAAGTTTTTTTAACCCAATTTCATTGACATCGATATCTAGCAAAATATTTTCAACTATTTTTAAAATCTCAAAAATATCTTTTTTTGAAAAACAAAGTTGCTTTAAATCTCCCTCAATTTGGTTTAAATTGATTTTTTTATTTTTAACAAACAAAATTATAAATACTGAAACTCTAACTACTGTTTCATCATTCTTCTGTAGTTTACTAGTATTAGTATTAGTTATATTAACTCTCAAGTCTTCCAAACTACTACTTTTCACAAAATTTAATATGAAAGAAAATACTTGAAAATATTCGACTAATATTTTGTAAAAATTTCCTTGTTTTAATAGTTTTACCAGTTCATCTCTTATTCTTTCTTTTGAAATATTTTCTAATAAATAATAATTATTTAAAATCCCTTTTCTTGTTTCTTCTTCTATTTCAAACTCCAAATTAACTGAAAATCTTAAAGCTCTCATAATCCTTAAAGCGTCTTCTTTAAACCTTAAATTAGGATCACCTACACACCTAATAAGTTTTGAATTAATATCCTCTATCCCATTAAAGTAATCAATGAATATTTTGTTATAAGCTATTGAATTAATAGTAAAATCCCTTCTGCTAAGATCTTCTTTCAAGTCTTTTACAAATTCCACCTCATCAGGATGCCTATAGTCAGAATATGTTTTCTCACACCTAAATGTAGTAATTTGAACTTCTTTTTTTTGAAAATATATTGAAATAGTTCCATGCTTTTCGCCATAATTAAAAATTTTATATTTTTTAAATATTTCTTTTATTTGGTTAGGTTGAGCTGAAGTAGTTAAATCATAATCAAATGGCTTTCTAGACATCAAAAAATCTCTACACGCACCACCTACTATATAAACTTCGTGTTTATTTTTTTCTATTTTATTCATTATAGTTTTTATATATCTTGGAATTTTCATTTTATACCTCTCCTCAATTATATCATAATCTAATTCAATATTAATAATAAAATTTAGAAAGAGAAAATATTGCTTTTTGACTTGATTTATTAGTAATACTTTGCTATAATTATAATACATTGCAGGTATAGTATAACGGCTATTATACCGCCTTGCCATGGCGAAGATGCGAGTTCGATTCTCGTTACCTGCTCCAATGTTATTAAGTTTATCTTTGATAAACTTTTTTTATTAGAAAAAGGGGCTGTAAAGAAATAAATTTTTTGAAGCCTAAAATTAAATAAAAAACCAAGTTCATATCAGATTTTTCTGATTTTGCTTGGTTTTTTTATTTTGTATTAGTTTAGTCTTATATTTAACGTTTTTTAAGCGCAATAAAAAAAGGTTTTTAAGTTTTTTTAAAAAAACTATTAAACTACTGTATGGTCCTATATTTCTTATTATGGAATTTACTTATATTCATTCCAATAGCTACCAAGGTGGCTTCAAGTCTCGCATTTATTTTAGTACGGCGTTTAAATCTTCTATAACCCATATTTTCTTTCATTATCCCAAATGCTCCTTCAACTTGAATAGAACGATTCATTCTCAAACTTATTCCTTCTTTTGAGTCTAGATTTTCTCTAACTATTTGTTTATATGATTCTAATTCTTCGTTGACTTTTATAGTTCTTCCGGTTGATGAAGTTGTACACTTTTCTTTTAATGAGCAACCATCACAGTCATTACATTTATATACTTGATAATAAGTTTCATAAATATTTGTGTTCATTTTTGAATCGTGAGAATAAATTAGTTTCTTATTATTGGGACAAACATAATTTCCATCCTTATTTTTTTGAAAGTTAATTTTATTAAAAGGATTGTTTTTATATTTTTTATCTTTTTCAATCGAATATCTTGAGTATTTTTGATATAATCCTATTTTGTTTTCGAAACAAAATTTATAATTATCAAAGCTACCATACCCAGCATCAGCTACTGGATATAACGGATAAAAACCATATAAACTATGATAATGTTTTAATAATGGAATAAAAGGCGAAAAATCAGTTCTATCTTGATATAGTTCAATCGCCATAATATATTCATTAGCCACTGCAATTTGCACATTATATCCTGCCTTTAATTGACCGTTCATCATATGATCATCTTTCATTCTCATAAAAGTCGCATCATGGTCTGTTTTAGAATAACTATTTCTATTATCACCCATTATATTTAAATGCATATCATATTCAAGCATTTTATTATGATATTCGTCAAAGAAATCAAACAATCTTTGAATTTTTTCTTTTCTATTCCCTTTTCCATAAACTAACTTAATACTTTCTTTATCAATTATAGAAGTTAAGATGATTACTATATCTAGTAGTTCAGATGTAGTATAAACATCTTTATCTTTTATTATAGGATAATCATTATTAATCAGTAACTCGTTTAGTTCAGGTAACAATTTTTTAATCTTTTGGATTAGTTTATCTTTAAACTTAGAAATACTTTTTTTCCAAACAAAAGTATATTTATTAGCATAAGCTTCTAATTTAGTGCCATCAATATAAACTACGTTTGGATTTACTTCAGTATCTTCTTGGATTATTTTATTGTTTATTTCAACTAATACATCATCGATATTTGAAGATAAACTATTTATTGTATTATTAATAGTCATATGGGATGGCGGATCTATTCTATCCAACAAAAACATAAACCTAGTATCATGTTTACATAAATCCTCAATATCTCTAGTACTCCTTATACCAATAGAAAACGCAAAAAGAATAGCTTTCAGTATATTAGTTCTAGATTTTTTCTTTCTACCTCTAGTTTCAGTATAATAAATATCTTTCTTTATAAAGAATTTATTGAAATTGATATTTTTTACTAAATTATTAAAAGTAATAACTTCATCGCTAATTTTAAAAGTAACTTCTAAATTTAATGGTAATTGAATTTGAGTTGTGATATAATCAAAGTGTGCTAAGTTATTAGTCATAAAAATAGGCCTTTCATGGTTAATATTTATATACAACTTTGGGCGGATGTATATATATCTATTATACCATAAAAGGTCCTATTTTTATATAGTGGATTTAAATATAAAAGGTGAAGCATTTAGGATAAGCAATCCTTAATCTTCACCTTTTTTATTGGGCTAGTTTATTTCTTTACAGCCCCTTACATTTTAGAAAGTTCATTTGCTCTATTTTTAAACATCAAAGCAATCTCTTTATGATTTAAATTTTTCTCTTTTAGTTCAAGAAAAGAACTAGCTTTATCAATAATAAAAACATTTTTCTTTCTTTGGAAATACATATTATAAATTTTAATATCTTTTTTATTTTTCTCATAAAACTTAGTTGCAAGAAAATAAAACCCACCATAATATTCTTTTAATTCATCGTGATATCCATCACTTGAATTTTCAGGAAAAATTAAGAGATTCGTTTGTTTTTCTAACAAATCTAAACTATATTCAATTGTTTTTATCATTCTTTGATCTGGATAAGTTGGAATAAGTTGCATTCCTTTATAAAACAAACCACTAAAAGGTGATATAATACTAGCTTTCAAATTAGAAGCAAATCTAGAATTGTGTTTCTTTTTCAAAAAATAATTTTTAGCAAGATAATTCCATCTAGCTTTTATTCCGCCACACATTTCATAAGTCCCCCAAAATCTAAAATTCTTAGGGAAATACAGTTCTAATGTGATAGGGCCATTAGCCCCAACATGATTGCATAAATAAATTGATGAGTCTTCTAAATCATTACCTAAATTAACAAATTTAGGTTTTCTTTTAAAAATTCTTAAAATACTCTTTATAAATCTAAAAAATGGTTTTCTAAGTGGTTTTTTTGACAAAGTCATAACATCTCCTGGTTTAATTTTATCTAAAGATGATTATTCGCCTTTCATATCTACAATATCTTTTTCTTTATTTTCAAGAATTGCTAAACTTAAAAGAACTGAATCATTTATAGCTTTTTCAATATCATCAGATTTCACTCCTAAAAAATGAGCACCCTCACTTGGCACGATAAACAGTTTAGCTGTTTGAAGAGCAGTAAACTTGCTCATCTTTAATCCGCCTTCAATATTTTCTTTTTTCCTTTGTTTATCAATCTTTTTGCCTGACATAGTAACTAAAAAACTAGGAATTGTAATAACTTTTCTTTTATTATCATAACCCATTGCTTTATGAACTATACCTAAAAATTCAGTCCATTCCATATTATAATACCCAAAAGGATAAGCGTTAGCACCTTTATTCTTCTCCAAAGCCCCAGCAATTCCTTCTGCTGTTTGCTTTACAGTTACCATAGTCGTACCACCTTTTGGATAATAGGTGTTCTTTTTCATATTTTTTATCATTTCAACTAAGAAAACCCAAACCGGTTTTCTTCCAGGTTGTGTGCCGAAAATATATGGTAACTCTAACACAGCTACATCAAAGTCATCACTAGCAAAACTTAAAGCCATTTTTTCTTGATCAATTCTTGACCTAATATATGGATGATGTTTAGTCAATTCTAATTTCGGCCAAATTTTAGCAAAATGCGAAAAGTATGAACCGCAGATTACACTATGTTTAATTCCTGCTTTTTTAGCTAACTCTAATAATCTTTTCAATGGATCAATATTATATTTTTTAAATAGCTCATAGATGGGTGGAGCTCCTTCTACCCTTTCATCAATTCCAGCTGCAAAAACAAAACCTTCAGCACCCTTCATTAATTCTAATAATGCTTCATCAGACATTTCTAAATAATTACCAAATTCTAATTTCATTTCTTTGGGTAATACTGCCCCTTTAGGAAGGGGAGGCAAAGCAATTGAAGTTACTTGATGACCTCTTGCTATTAATTCTTTCGCGGCTTCACTTCCTATCAAGCCAGTTCCACCTACCATAAATACCTTCATAATAATCACTCCTTTATAATATATTTAATATTATCTATATTATAACCGAAATCTAAGGTATATTCAAACAATATACATTATATAACTCAATTAACTACAACAGTAAAAGTTGCTTTTACGTTAGTATCACTTACAAGAGTTGCTGTAATAGTTGCACTACCAGCTGAAACAGCTGTTACTAAAGCATTTGAATTAACTATTGCAACTGCTTCATTACTTGATGTATATATAACATCACCACTAAAACCTGATTGAGTTAGTTTCAACTGTAAGGTCTCACTAACACCTATTTCTTTTGTTATTTCTTTTAAAGCATATTCTGCAGTATTTAAAAACATTCTCTCTTGAAGTAATTTCAACTCTAGAGAAGTTGTAGTTGAAAATGAAGTTATCTTAGCCATATTAAAAGCAGACAAAGTATCTAGATATCTTGCTAACCAAATAAATTGATTTGGTTTTAAAGTAACTAAAGTATTAGGATTATCATACATATTAACAATTGTATTGTCAGTATCAACAATTACTGCTAATCTCAGTTCAAAAGTCTCACCAGTTTGATTTAAATTAAAACTTATATCATTACTACCTTTATTAACAATCACAGAACCACTTGAATGCCAAATATTACTGCCTCTAGTTGTTATAACACTTGAATCAACCAAACCACTATGTCCTTCGACAAATATTACTTCATTAATCAAAAATAATACATCTTTCTTAACTTCATCATTAACTGTGTAAGTTTTTGTAACTGTATAACCAATCCAGTTATAATCCTTTACTACAGTTGATGCATTATGATAACACAAAGCTTTTTCACCATCACTTAACAAACCAACATTAATTGTTGCTTCAAGCGACTTAGTGTTATCAGTTTTTGAAGTAGCAATCAAAGTAATATATTTAACTCCAAATATGTTTTGTTTTAATTCTCCTGTAGTTATATCAAAAATAGTTTGATCTACTAAAACCTTATAACTCCAATCAACAGTATCAGGCATTACAATTTTTCTAGTAATATGAGTTCCTATTTCTTCTATTGCTTGAGTTAATAATGCATAATCATTATCTTTTAAAAGCAAGATTTTAGCAAGCGCTTGGCTTAAAATATCATAATTATTAACTAAATTTTGTTGCGATAAAGTTAACGCTTGATAAAGTGCTTCTACTTGATTTACTTCTATTTCTTCTGCTAAAGTAATTGAAACAGGCAAACTATCAATTCTTTCTATTACAACTAAAGCTGCTTGTAAATCAACTGTTATCTCATAAACAGCATATAATACAATATCTGTTTGATAATCATAAATATCTGTTTCACTTACTAAATCAACTTGGTTTGAATTTATACTCCAACCAATAAAATTATAACCACTATTAATTGCTAGAGGTAAATCACCAAATGTTTCTTTATATTTCACTGCCTTTTCTAAAACACTTCCACTTCCGCTAAGATAATCAAAAGTAATATTAAAAAAAGGTGTTTTATCAATTAAAATCTTATAAACTCTAGTATCCATGTTTTCAGCCGTTACTAGAATATAAAATTCATTTAAATCATAATCTAAATTAACAATACTCAAATTAACTTTTTCTAAACATTCACTATCTAAAAAAACTTCAAAACTAGCTGATTGATTTATACTTACTGTTTGTTTAAAATCATATGAAGAAACATCTTCTATAATTTCAATTAAAAACTCATTATCTTCTGTTAAACTAGCATTTGAAATAGTTAAACTTACATCACTTGATAAATAAGTTATTTCTTCCCACAAAGCATAAACAGTAAAATCTTCTTTAATATTACTATCAAGTAGAGTATGCGCTGAAAAAGGAACTAAAAAAGTTTCATTATCTAAAAACCAACCTAAAAAATTATTATCATCTTTAATAGGATACTCAATTCCATTAATTATATTATTACTATTTACAATAATATCATTTATCTGGCTTCCACCATTACTATCAAAACTAATTGTTATAGTTTTTTCTTCACCAACTATAACACAAGAACAAAGTAAGAATAACATTCCAATTAAAATAATAATATTTTTCATTTTTCTCCTCATTAAAATTTACCACTAAACTTAGGACAAGTGCTAAGTGCTTGAGTAACTAAATTTCTTTCTAGACATTTATTTTTTTTATTTATGTCAACTTCAAATAAATCTCTTCCTTGTTTTGGTTTTAAAGCACTTAAGGTTGGATCATACCAATACTTACAAAAACAACACCATTTATTTTTCTTAGAGTTTCCAAGCATTATAGTAGCCTCCTTATTCATATACATATAATTATAATACAATAACCTTAATTATTAAACATATTTTTTCTTACTCTATAAAAAATACTCCTAAAGTAGATAGTGAATTAATCTTATTTTAATTCGCAGTCTATTTTAAGAGTATCCTAACGTTGTTAAAATATACTTTATTAAAACCAACTATATAACTTACTAAGCAACATATCCCCAAACAACAGTTAAACCGTCAATATTCCAATTAGCATTCCAAAGAGCTGGTTTGCTTTCAGCCTCAGCATAGATTGTTAAAAATGTACAATCAAGGAAAGCGCTACTTCCAACATATGTTACACTTTCAGGTATTATAATTGATGCTAAACTAGTACAACCTTCAAAAGCATTTGCCATTATTGATGTTGTTAATTCAGGCAATACAATAGTAGTTAAACTAGCACAACCAGCAAAAGCTCTGCCTTCAATATCAAAAGTATCCAAAGTATGGAAAATAATAGTTGTTAGAGCTGTACAATTTTCAAAAGTGGCGGCTTTTATACTGCTATTTCCACCCATTATATCTATGTATGTAATACTAGCACAGCCTTTAAATGCGGCTTCGCCAATATCTAGAAGACCTGCTGGTATTGTATTTATACTTAAACTAATACAACCTTCAAAACAACTATCACCAATCATTGAAACAGCACTAATATCAATAGTTTCTAAAAGAATACAATTATAAAAAGCATAATCCCCAATGGTTGATAAATTAGCAGAAAAAGTAATTACTTCTAAACTAGCACAACCTGAAAAAGTATAACTACTTAAAGATTGTAAATTGCTATATAAAACTAACGCACTAAATAGATCCACACAATTATAAAACAATCCCTCTCCAATACTATTTAAAGAACCCGGAAGTGATACTGTTAATAAACCACTACCTGCAAAAGCATATTCTCCAATTGTTAGAATGGTAAATGGTAAATCTAAACTAGTCAAACTACTACATCCATAAAATGTAAAATCTGCTATTTCTTGAATACTTCCAAGAGATGCAACTGTATCTAAATTAATACAATTATAAAAAGCTCTTTCTCCAATACTTGTAATACTATTTGGAATCATGACCTGTTCTATATTAGTAGCACCTTCAAAAGCTGATGCAGCAATTCTTTTAACTGCTAAATCATTATAAACAGATGGAATTAAAATGTCAGTAACTGAAGTTGCTGTTCCAATAGATACTTCATATGTATTATCTAGAAGTAAAGTAAAAGCTAAACCTTCAGTATAATTTTCTACCCACTTAGCAGTAACTGTCAAACCTTCAGTTCTAGTCCAAGTACCACTTGATGGAATTAGTGTTGTCTCAAAATACCACCCCTCAAGAGTATATCCTGATTTAGTTGGTTCATATTGAAATACATAGTTTGAATTATAAGCAATTTCTTGATAACCCAAAGATAATCCATCTGAATAAAAATAAACAGTATATGTAGATGCTTCATAATTTGCTGTATATGTTTTGTTTCCTAAAACTGCTCCACCTAATAAATCTAATTCTAAATTTAAAGTTAACCCTTCTAAATCAGTACCTGTCCAGCCTATAAAATCATATCCCGTTTTAGTAGGAGAAAAGATTGTGATAATAGGATCACCTCCTAGACTATAACTACTTGGATTATTTAAATAATTAGTACCACCATCTAAAACATAAGTAATAGTGTAAACAACTGCTTCCCAATGTGCAACTAAACTTACATCTCCTGGAGTATTCCAAACTCCACTTTCAGGAATTTCATTATCCCACCCCATAAACCAGCCAGTGAAAGTATAACCATTTCTTGTAGGAGTAGGTAATTCATATGCTTCTTCAAATGTTACAGTTTGATTAAGTGCTGGTTCTCCTGTTACATCCGTACTTAAATTAACTGTATATGTATTTGGTGTAAAGTTAGCCGTATACTCTCTATTTCCTGTCATACTATAAATATTTAGATCAACTGTTGCCTCAGTTAAACCAGTACCTGTCCACCCAATAAAAGTATAACCACTCTTTACTGGATTAGTTAGAATAAAGTTATCATTAACTGTATATGTAGTTCTATTATCAGCTGTAGAATTATTTAAATTATATGAAATAGTATAACTAGGCACTTCTGCTTCATTTCTTACAATATATATAAAATCTTCATAAGTGTATACATTATATAATTCGTCATTTAAATCTAATTGATTTACTAAACTACTATTATTAGTACTGCCATCAAGTTCAGCATATAAAATATTACCACTTACATCTAAATTAATTTCTACATCTTCTAAAAATACAAAAACAATAATGCTTTTCTCTTCTTCTGTAAAAATTTCATAGAATAATTCTACTTTAACCCAATCAATTGCTAAAGACAAATCAACAACATATTCTTCAGTCAAATCAATTTCTTCAGCTTCAGTTAATGTAGTCACTTGATCATTAATCGCAATTTTTCTTATTTTTAAATCCTGAGGATTGTTAATAGTTAAATCACCAAAATTAATACTAGTAGCTAAACTATCATACATTAAACAATTTCCACCAGTAATAACAATCTCTTCTCTTTCAACATCTATTACTAAAACACTATTATCCGGTGTAATTCCCGCTGTAGAACTTTCTTCATTTTGAGCAGTACCGCTGTAAATAAAATAAAACTCTTCAACTTGAAAACTAGCATTAGGATAATCCGTTTCAGTTAAAACAATATTTCTTTTAGCAACGGTTTCATTAGCTGTAGTATTAACACTATCAAAACTATATTTTCCTCTTCCGACTAACTTAATACCAACTAAAACTAACATTCCATCTTCTGGTTGAGTAAACTCAAAATTTAGTGTTACTTCCTCACCAATTTTAAATCTAGTTGAAGTTTCTTCCATCAAAGAATTATAAGCAACTTCTTCAGTTCTTACAACATACATACTTTGGAAAACATAACCATCCTCACTACTACTAGTTTTTTTACACGCACTCAACAATACAATACAAATTACTACACAAATAATCAAAGTTATTTTTTCATATTTTCCCTCTCTTAAGAAAATCATTATAAACATATTTTAGCACTTTAATAATTCATTTACAATATATTGTAAATGAATTATATATTGTTTTTAAATATTTTAAAACCTTAAAGGCAAAAACACAAGAATTATTCTTGTGTTTAAATATCTCTTATATATCTTTGATTTTTACTTGTTGGTTTATCAGGAACTTCATATCTAATAAATCCCTTTTCTATCGCAGGATTTAAATAATTTTTCCTAAATGTTTCCTTAGATTTAAGTTTTAATTTACGCATAATTTCTATAGCCGTGTAAGGTATAGAAATTTCCATAATGTCTAAAATCTTTTTCATATATATACTAATATTTTGGTTGTGAGTATTAATATCTTTATCTACATTTATTAAAGCTTCATTTATCATTGTAAGCATGAACTCTATAAATATAGTAGACTCACCCTTTAAATGACAATTTGCGATAGCATCATAATACTCTTTTTGATTATCCTTTATATAGTTTTCAATAGGCAACCAATAAAAAATACTATTAAACTTACCTAAAATTGCATTTTGGATAAGCCGCACAGTTCTTCCATTTCCGTCTTGGAAAGGATGAACAATTACAAATTCATAATGGAAAACACTTGATAATATTAACGGATGAATATTATTACTGTTTTCATTAAGCCACAAATATAATCCATCCATTAGTTTAGGTACACTCTTAGCAGGTGGTGCAACAAAAATACATTTATCGCCTTCAAACACTCCTTCTTCGTTCAATCTAAATTCACCAGGTTTATCAACTAAATAAATTGTTAACATTTTATGAATTTTTTTCAAATCCTCAATTTCAAAAGGATTTATTTTATCTACGATGTTATAAGCCTCAATAGCATTCTTGACTTCTTGAATCTCTCTTTGTGGACCAACTACATTTTTACCATTAATAATATCGCTTACCTGATTAATTGATAACGAATTAGCTTCAATTGCGCATGATGAATAAATAGATCTAATCCTATTTTGTTTTCTTAATTTAGGTAGTTTATCTAAACTCTCATGTGATCTAATTCTACTTATATTTTCTACTATTTTACTAACAAGGTTTAATATGTTATTAGTAATTCGAAATGGTGGATTGTATTTTTCCATTGCTGTTACCTCTTGCAACTATTATACCAAAAATTAAAATAAAATACAATCATCTTGCTTATTATCTTGCTTATTATCTTGCTTAAACTTTAATAGCAATTCTAAGTTTAGCCGATCTTGCTCTTGGATTTTGATAAACCTCATCTTTTGAAGGAATTATAGGACCATCTATTGATTTAAAGATTCCTTCATTTAAATATTGTTTAAATGTTTTTTTAACAAGTCTATCTTCTCCTGAATGAAATGTTAGGATCGCAACCCTACCACCTGGATTTAAATGATTTGGCAATTTTTCAAGTAGTTCAAATAACACTTCAAATTCACTGTTAACTTCTATTCTTAGTGCTTGAAAAGTTCTACTCGCTGCTTTTTTTATCTCTTCTGTAAATATCGCTTTCGGTAAATGCTTTAAAGCGTTTGAAATAGTTTTATAAAGTTCTTGAGTTGTTTGAATAAAATGGCCTTGTTGTTTTGTTTTAGTTATTTCTTTTGCGATTTCTTTTGCATAAACTTCATCTGCATTTTCAATAAGCATATGCTCGATTTCAAATTCACTAAGCTGAAGTAATGTAATATAAGCAGGCACACCTATATTAGGATTCATTCTTAAATCTAACTGTCCATCTTCTCTAAATGAAAAGCCTCTTTGAGGATCATCAATTTGCATAGAAGATACTCCTAAGTCTGCTAACATAAAGTCAAATTTATCTACACTTACTTGATCTAAATCCTTAAAATTTAATTCATGCAGTGTAAAGTCATTATCAGTAAAGCCAAAACTCTCTAATCTTTCTTTTGTTTTAGGCAATTCTAATGGATCTTGATCAATTCCATATAAATGACCTGTATGGTTAAGTTTTTCTAATATTGCTTTACTATGTCCACCAAAACCAATTGTTAAGTCTATTCCAATCTCATTGGGTTTAATATTTAAAAAAGATAGAATTTCTTCTACCATAATTGGCCTATGCATACCAACTGGAGTGTTTCCCTTACTTATTACTTTTTCTATAGTATCTCTATATTTATCAGGGTTTTGTTCTTTATACTTTTCACTAAACTTTTTTGGATATGTTCCACTATATCTTTTACGCCTTATTCGCTTTTCTTCACTCATTTATAATACCTCTTCGCAATTCAATTATACCACATTAATTTAAAATGTATTTTAAATATCTTTTTGAAAAGCCATTCTTTCACGGTCATTTAACTGATTTAAATAGATTGTTCCACAATGATGAAAACCCAATTTAGTTAATAGTGACTGCATTGGAATATTTAGGCTATGTGTATCAATTCTAATACTGTCTGCTTTTAAATTTTTAAATACATACTCAATCAATTTGGCAGATATCCCTTTATGGTAATGTCCTTTTTTTGTAGCTATTCGATGGATTACTTTATAAGGCTTATTAGAAAGCCATACACCATCAATATCATCATAGGTAGATTCATAATCAAACACTGACATAACGCCCAATATTTCATTATCTTCATATAGAAAAAGAGCCTTTTGTTCAATATCTTTTAAAGTAATCGCATCAGATGGATAATGATTTTGCCACTGAGGTGATCCATATGTGGCAATGAATGCTCTCGCATCTGCATAAATATCTTTAATTGCCTCTAAATCTTTTATCGTTGCTAATCTAATCATAAGTATTCTCCCATTTTTTAAAAAAGTATTTTATGTTTTTATATTCCGTATACTTCCCCTCTTTCATTTCTTTATCGGCACATAAATATTATATCATATACTAGTATTGAAAGCACATTATTCCTATATTGGTATAATATATTTTTATATAAAATTATTTTGTATTTTACTTTTATTGTGTCTTTTGTCAAACATTCACTTTGCTTTTTTTCTTGTTTTTGTTTTACTTTTCAGTTTAGTTCCTAGAAAATTTATATATACCCTAAAAGTAAAAAGAATGACACAATTTCTTGTGTCATTCTAGTATATTCAATATGTGTTGAGTTACCTATTTTAATACAATTACGCACCCCTACTGAAATTCACGCACCCCTAAAAATAGAGCCTCTTTTTAAGATTTAGGAAAGAGGCATGAACCTATTTAATTATTTCTTATTACCTTTATAATTCTGGTTGTTCGGATTCAATTGATTAGCGTGGTTATTATTGTTTGCTCGATTTGCAGAATTATTTGAGTTGCGTTGATTGGCATAATTATTCACTTGTTGCTGTGAATGAGTCCTTCCAGAAACTCCATGACTTTTACTCATCGTTTAATCCTCCTCACTAAATTCATCCGGTAATCCAAAGTAATCACAAAGAACTAAGTAAGCAGCATATCTTTTAGCTTCTTTCTTTGACGTTGCATAGGCAGTATGCTTCATTGCCCACAATTGTAGCTACATATTCTGAATGTTTAAAAAGAGGTCTAAACCTCTCTAATAGCAATTATCATTTTTGTGAGTATCACAAAAACATTCTCGATGAAGACTTTTTCGCAACCACTAATATTTCAATGAAAATTTGTATATGTATTAATGAAAACAAACTACCTAAAGATACCATAATTTTCCCTGAAACAAAAGCTTTATCAATTTCATATTGTGGGAGTTATGATAAAATCTTTTATGCCTATGAACAACTAAAAAAATATATCATAGACAACAACTATCAACCAATTGGTTTTCCTCAAGAAGTTTATCTTGAAGGAAACTTCAACAATGAATCAAATAAAAACATTGTTTTAATAATTATACCCATCAAATAATAAAAAATTCGCCTTTTAGAATTAGTTTGATTAAAATTGTCAAGTTTAATCAATCAATTCTAATATAAAATATCTTTACAGTTCTCAAGCAAACATGCATAAATATCTTTTTGCATTTTTTTAGTTTCTTTTAATACTTTTTGTAAATACTCTCTTTTAGTAATGTTTTCTTTTTCATATTTACTTAAATGAGAATATAAAATACCTCTTGACGAATTAACAATCGCACCTAATCCATCACTATTAAAACAAGCCACTATGTCTAATGCACTTCCTCCTTGAACACCATATCCTGGTACTAAGAAAAAACTTCTGGGCATTAGTTTTCTTAATGCCTTAGCATCTTCAGGGTAAGTAGCACCTACAACTGCACCTATTGATGAATATCCATACTCACCATAAAAGCAATTTGCTTTATCATTTACATAACAAGCTAAATTCTCACTAACTGTTTTCTCATTATTCATAACCACATCTTGTATTTCACCAGCGCTTTTGTTAGATGTTTTTACTAGAATAAAGACTCCTTTGTTGCTTTTAACACATTCGTTTATAAAAGGCTCTAAACTTTCACTTCCCAAGAATGGAGATATAGTTAAAAAATCTACATTAAACGATTCAATTAATTCATTATCTAAAGTTTCAACCTTTCCTAAGTGTCCTTTTGCATATGCCAAAGCCGTGTTCCCGATATCATTTCTTTTCCCATCTTCAATAACAACTAACCCTTTTTCTAAAGCATATTTTACAGTTTTTTCAAAAGCTCTAACACCAAATGATCCATACTTTTCATAAAAGGCCATTTGTGGTTTAACTGCAGGAACATATTCAAAAACTGTATCGATAATATCTTTATTATATTCGTATATAGCTCCAGCTACTTTTTCCAATTTGTTACCTTCAAAATTACCCTTCAAATAACATAAAGGTATTTTACTTAAATCTGGATCAAGTCCTACAACCGTAGGATTTTTTGTTTTGATTATATTATTTATTAATTTATCAGCAATATTAATCATTTTAATTTTATATGCTATATATGTAACACATATGAATAGCATACATTCCTTTCATTATATTTTTAATTCTATAAAACTGCATTTTTTAGTTAAAGTATAATCCATTATTAATATGTATTATCGAACCATTCATATACCCTTTTTCTTCTTCAAGTAAAAATTTAACTAAATTTGCAATTTCAGTTGGCTGACATTTTCTTTTATTAATTGTTCTATCTATTGTATCTTTTTGCCTAGAGAAATCCATATTGTCAGACATATTAGTTTCAACAATTCCAGGCGCAATTCCATAAACATATATATTGGCATTTTTTAAATTATTACAAACGCCTCTAATCAATCCCGATAATGCAGATTTGCTAATAGAGTAAGGTATATCTCGGCTTCCTACATAAGCCGCCGCCGAAGATAAAAGAATAATCTTGCCTCTTCCTAATTGTTGCATCTCGCGAATTGCTTTTATCGTAAAAAAAGTGGGAATATTTAAATTAATATTCAAAGTCTTATAATATTCTTCGGTAGAAAATTCTTCTATTTTTTTAACTCCATAATATCCAATAGCACTAATAAAAGCATCTATATAATTATGTTTTTTTATTACTTCATAAAAAGTTTTTTCAATATTAACCTGTGTTAAATCGCATATAAATTCATCATAGTTTGAAGATGAAAAGCTCACGGATTTTATATCTAAATTAATTACAAAGTGATTTGATGATAGTAAGGTTTTAATTATTTCAACACCTATGCCCCCACTACCTCCAATTATTAATACCTTGTTAATCATATTTATTACTACCTAATTCTATGATATGATTGAAATCTCTTTTTTTATTAATTAAATATTGTATTATTTTTTTATTTTTACTAACACAGGGAATCCTACTTTTTACATTGATCCCATTGGATAATAAAAATTCAACTTTATTAGGGTTATTAGTTATTAAATTAACTTCATTAATTTTTAAATCCTTTAAAATTGTAACAACCGAAGAATAATTTCTCAAATCAGGAATACAATTGATTTTTTTATATGCTTCATATGTTGAACATACTTCCTCATCCATTTTTTTTAATGATTTTAACTTTTTTACAGTTCCATTCCCCATGCCATCTTGATTTAGCAAATATAGCAAAAGCCCATTTTTTTCTTTTTTAAAATATGTTAATGTTGATTTCAGTTGTTCATTGCAATCACATCGTTTACATCCAAAAATGTCAGCTGTATAACATGCAGAATTAATCCTAACGTTTTTTACCATATCTATACTTCCAAAATATATAATAATTACCTCACTAATATTATTATTATCAGAAATTTGATAAGCTCCCATTAAGAAATCTCCTATTTCATTTTTTAACTCCACATCAATTACTTTATCAACAATTGTTTGTTTGCTACTTAAAGACATATTTTCCCCCCCATTTTTTCTCTCAAAATTTTAAAAATTTTTTCTCTAACTATTTCTAACGATAAAGTTCCATCAATAATATAATAATCGCAATTTTTCCCCCAAGGTTGGGTTAAAAAGTTTTCTCTTACTTTTTCTAATAATTCATAATCCGTTTCTTCTTTTTTGGTATATTTTCCATCTCTTTCAACGATTCTTTTCAATGCGATCTTGGCAGGCACGTCTATGTAAAAGACAATATCTGGTTTTGGTATTTTTTTATTTATTAAACTCAACCATTCTATATCATTAATTCCCCTGGCCAAAAAATACGTATAAGCAGAATATATATATCTATCTGTTATTACTATTTTATCTAAATTCGGCAAGATTTCTGTTTCATAATGTCTTATTTTATCAGCTGCAGATAATAACGCTAGCTCATATATTATATTTGAATTTACATCAATTTCTCTATTCACATACAGCCTAAACCTATCATAACTTCGATAAAAATTTGTTGGCTGTTTTGTTAAAAAAACCTCTATATTATTTTTTATTAAATAATCATGCATAAGTTTAATCTGTGTAGTTTTACCAGAACCATCAATCCCACAAAAAGCTATTAACATATCCCCCCTCTTTCTATGAAAAGTTTATTATTAAATGTTGTTTTATCATTTGTTTTTTTCAATTTTTCAATTTTGTTTAGTATAAAAGAATTCCATAGTTTCTCATCATTATTTTCGTTTTCTACCATTTCAATAGCTTCCAAAACAATTTTTTTCCACACATTCACTTCCTTTGAGTTTACTTTAGATGCAATTTTTTTCCACTTTTTTTTAAACTTGTGATTTTTTATCATAAATAAAAGGATTTTATTAATTTTTTCATTATATTCATTAAACAGTTTTTTTGCAATCTCAATTAAGCTAGAAAATTTTTCCACTTTTAAATCCTTAAAATATGTAATTTCCCTATCGTAAAAAGTGCATTCTTTTTTTTCTTCAAACACTTTTATATCATTATACATATCGGTTCCATAATACAAATTCAATTTATTATACAAGTTATGCTTTGAATATCCGCCTAAATTTAATAACCATTTCAAATTGCATTTTAACTGATCAAAAGACAACAATGGATCTATCATAATGTATCCATACTGACACTTAATTCTAAATTTACGGATAAGTTTTACTGCTTTTTCTGCAGTTTTTATATTATGGCCTTTTCTATACCTGTCTAATACCAATTGGCTACCACTCTCTAAGCCTATGAAGACTTCATCAAGTCCTACTTTTTTTAATCTTCTTAGTATTTGCTTTGAAATTGAGTCTACCCTCGCTTCAATATGAAATTTGATTTTTAGTTTTTGTTTTTCCACTTCATTGCAAAAATCATATATCCATTTGAGATTATTTTTATCAATAAATAGTTCATCAATAAATTTAAAATAATTTACTTTGTATTTTTGTTGAAAGAATTTAATTTCACTTACAACATTATTGGGCGAACGAACTCGCCTTTTTCTAATTCCTGTTAGTTTTCCAGTTGAACAAAAGCTACAATTACCGTAGCAGCCTCTTCCAGCAGAAACATTAATGTAATAAAAACCTGATTTTATTTCTTCCTGCATATCATCAAAAAAATCTTTTGCAGGAAAAGGCAAAGAATCTAAATCTTCAATTACATTATTTTTCTTATTAACCAAAAGGTTATTTGAATCATCTAAATAGGCAGAGCCTAAAATATTTTTATAATCTTTTTTGTTAAAAACGCAGTCTAAAAAATCTACAATAAATTTTTCTCCCTCTCCCAAACAAATAATATCAATATTCTTACAATCATACAAAATTTTATCATACGCAATAGTCGGAAATATACCTCCTAAAAAAATTGGCACTTCCAGTTCTTTTTTTATTCTATTAGAATATTCTCTAACAATTGGATATGCTCTTTGAGCAGTGCATGATAGCCCAATCGTTCTAGGTTTTATTTTTTTTACTATCTCTATTATCTCCTCGGTAGACATTTTTTTGTGCTCTGCATGAATTATTTCTACCGAATAGTTAGCCTGACGAGCACAACTAGCAAGATATCCTAAAGCTAAATTATCTTTAGATCTAAGTTCATTTTTCCAATTTGCTTCCTCCAAATAGGGGAAAATTAATATACAATCAACTGACATATTTTACCTCTTTCAATTTGTTACTCATACCATTTTTTTTGTTTTTCATACATTTTGTAATATTCACTATTGACATCTTTAATCAATTCATTATGTGTAGAGTCTTCTACTATTTTTCCACCTTTAAAAACTACAATTCGGCTTGCATTTTTGGAAAAACCTAATCTGTGTGATATAAAAAAGATTGTTTTATCGTTTTTGAATTCGCGAACCAAATTATACAATTCAATCTCAGCGATTGGATCTAAATGCGCTGTCGGCTCATCTAATATCCAAATTTTGGCTTTTTTATTAATCATCATTCTGGCAATTGCTAATCTTTGCCATTGTCCTTTTGACAAATCAATCCCTTTCTCTATTTGACCTAGCATAGTATTTATATTGTTAGGCAATTTTTCAACATATTCTTTAATTCCAACCTTATTTAAAACGTCCCAAATTTCATCATCTTCTACATCTTCCATTCCATTACCTAGTATTATATTTTCTTTTATTGTTAACTGATAATTTGTAAAGTCTTGAAAGATGCAAATGCAATTTTTCCTCAAAATCCCCAATTTTTTGTTAATAGAATTACCATTAACAGTTATATCACCCTCATATTTTTTTGTTAATTCAATGAGCAAATTTACAAAAGTTGTTTTTCCACTTCCGTTATGTCCGATTAGTGAAATTATCTCATTGTTTTTAAATTTAAAATTTAATCCATCTAATGCTTTGTGTGAAGATTGAGGGTACAAATATGTAACATTCTTAAATTCAACAACATATTTATCACTTAAATAGTTTTCTAAATCACTATTTTCATTTTCAATATTTAGTATATTTAAATAATCTCCATATATTTTTGCATCTTTTACATACCCTCCGAACGAAAAACTAAAATCTTTTAATTTTACACCTAATGCAACAGTAATTCCTATTAATGTAACAACATATCCAATCTCCTTCGTCCCAGTTTTTATTTCAACAACAGACATATATAATACACTACACATAATAATTGCATACACTAAGTCGGGGATTAGAGAATAATAGTTTTTTCTCATATTAGAAGCAATATTCTTATTGGACCATTGATCATTTAAATCTTTCCATTTAGGAGTTATATAATTATATAATCTATTTACTATAGCATCTTGATGTGAATCTTTTGCTTTTGTTGCATTATATAAATATGTTCTTTTTTTTCTAATTATTTCAGTATCCACATAATTTTTATACACTTTATTTCCACAAATAATACCTATAAATATATACACTATTGCCATAATTAAAAAAAATAAGGGGATCCACCATTCTATCCTGGCAATATAAATCAAATATATTGATAAATTGGTTAAAATAGTAATTATCCAAAAAACAAAATTATTGTTTAAAGATTCGTACGCGTTAGTTCCTTCGTTTTTTATTAAACTTATTTTATTGCTTACATCACATTTTTCATAGTTTTCCCAATGTATATTTGCTAACCTATTAGTTAATCGGAAATCATGACTTGTATTTAATACCTTAGATAAATATAATCGAATATAATTGCTTATTATCATAATCCTATTATTTATAAAGAAAATTATCATTAGGATAATAATTGGCTTAATTGTAATCCAAAAATAATCAAAATTTGAAGTAATACTGTCACTTATACTATTCGTAAATATATATGCAATATTCATAGAACTTTCTAGATATATATATTCGTAATAACACAAAATTCCATTAAGCGAAATTAATAGAATCCAAAAACTATATCCTAAACGATTATCATTAAATGCTTGTTTTATCGCAAGACAAAATTTAATTATAAAACTATTCTTCACAAATGCTTACCTCGTTTTTATATAAATTTTGTTGCGAATTAAACAAATGATAATAATACCCTTTTTTGTCAAGCAATTCTTCGTGTGTTCCAGTTTCAATTATTTCTCCATCTTTCATTATTATTATTTTATGTGCCAACCTTGCAAATGAAATACGGTGTGAAATTAAAATAGCCGTTTTACCATTAATTATTTCATGAAATTTGTCTAACATTTTTTCTTCTTCAAAAGGATCAATTGATGCAGTTGGTTCATCAAAAAGAAGCACTTCTGGATTTCCCATTATTGCCCTGGCAAGTATAATTTTTTGCCACTCCCCACCGCTCAAATCTTGACCATTTTCATCATATGTCTTACCCAAAATTGTGTCTAGCCCAAAAGGCATTTTAGCAATTACTTTTTCAAGTCCGAATTTGTCTATAGCTATACATACTAAATCTAAGTTATCAATACTTTCAATTTTACCAAATCCAATATTTTCTCTTATGCTTAAAAAATATTTTGCATAGTCTTGAAAAGCGATCCCAAAATATTTATAATAATCATTCCTTTTTATCTCATTAATACTAACATTGTTTATTAAAACTTCTCCATTACTAGGAGTTAAAACACCTGATATTATTTTACATAGAGTAGTTTTCCCGCTGCCATTGTATCCTAAAATAGATACAATTTCTCCTTTTTTTATTTCAAAATTGATATTTTTAACAACTTCTTCTTTTGAGTTAGGATATGTATAGCATACATTTTTGATTTGTAACTTTTGAAAAAATCCTTTGCATAAAGAAAATTCACCATATTCAAATTTCACCATTTCTTTACGTTCACTTTTTGTCAGCGGATATAACATTTCAATCATAATAGGAGAATAACTTACAAACTGAACTAAATACTGAGTAGGATAAGTAATTTCATAGCCAGCACTAAACAAAATACTAGCAATCGTTTGAATAATCACCCAATCTCCCACACCAATTTTATTTATAAAAACCAGATATAAAAGGAAAATATTTAATGCATTCTTAGAAAAAAAAACAATAAATGATGCTGCATCTCTCAAATACATCACATTTTTACTATTTTTGAAACGTTTATTTCTTGTTTCAAAATAATATTTTTTATATCTACTCAAAAATACATTCTCATATCTAAAAATTTTTCTTTCTTTAACCGTATTTTTTTCGGTAAGTAATTCTAAATAGTTTTTTTTCCTTCTATCGGGTACTATTAAACTATAATCAGCTTTTGCTCTTTTTTTTGCAATTATTTGAGTCAATAATATGTTAAATAAAAAGAAACATAGGCAATACAATCCAATCCATACATTAAACGTAAAAACTATTATTAAATACATTATTTTTGTAAATGCAAAATCAATAATTAAGGATGTCAAATGCCAAGGTAATTGCTGAAACATATATAAGTATGTATATGTATATTCATATTTATTATAAAAATCATTATCATACATTTTTTCTTGTTCTGTTTTTCCCAGTTTGTATAATAATAATATCCTAAAATATCTATCGGCTTGCTTATAATATAGGTTTTTTATAACCTCTTGTAAGAATTTAAACAGATTTTTAAAAAGAAGTTGTATAGCTATATATAAAAAAACTAATAATATTACAGTATTCAAAGTTATACTATCACTTAAAAACTGGACAAGAGAATTAGAAATATCACCCAATATAAAAACTCCCCATATTCCTAAAATGTTGACTGCAGCAGTTACCAATATTAGAAGAGGAAATAAAAGGGGAGATGCAAAAAAAATGCATTTAATCATAAAAAAGAGATTTTTTATACTAAATTTTTTTTGGTTATTCATAGTATATTACTCGCGCAAAAAGAATTTTTCGTTTTTTTAATTTTGTCAATTATCATTGGCTTTTCTTGATAAGGTATATGTTGATAAAAAGCCTTTACTTTATTACATTTTAATTCGTAAATGATTAAATTCAATCCAATTTTTTTCTTGAAATCAACATTCAAGGAACTCAAATCTATGCATATATCATAACCATTATGTATTGTATTAACATTTACATATTCTAAATTATTTTCTCTTTTTTCTATACAACTTTCAAAAACATTGCTATTTCTATTTATTACCGAACTATTAATAAATATTTTTTCTTTTTCTTTTCTTATCACAATAGGATAAAAAGGTTTTACAAAATCCCCATATAAATCAAAAAAATATATTTGAAAATAAATAATAAATTCTTCAGGAATAAAGGATAAAAAATTTAATTTGCTAATTATTTTTTTATTTTCAAAATTAAAAAAATAATTTATTTTTTGCTCACCAAAATATCTTTCAAAAAGTTCCCCGTTATAATAATTCAAGTTGGACCTTCCAATTAAAAATTCTCCAAAACAATAATTCGATAAATATTGTTTAAAATAATCGCGATTAAAATATCGTGAAAAAGTTGAGATATTCCAAAAGATTCTCCCCTCATCTAAAATATCTTTTTCATTATAGTTAATTTTTTGCGGCAAAAAAAATGAAAAATATTTATTAAATCTTGTATCATTAAAAATTTCCTCAATTCTTTTAAATGATATCCTAATTTTATGAATAAGGTTGTATTTATGTGCTAAACAAACTATTTTCTCCCAGTCTAAATTATTCTCTTTTTTTAATAAAAAGTTATAAAGATCAACGATATGTTGGAAAAAATGTCTATTAGAAAATTGAATCGAATATATATTCTCAGTGAAGTAATAATAATAATTAACCATTAATAAGTATGTGACTTCAAGAGAAAATGTATAAAATGACTCACTCCCAACTCTAATTATTTGCTTATCGCAATATTCATTAATCAATAAATATTTATCTTTTGTTTTAATTTCTATTTTCACAAACATATTTTCTAATGGGATTTCAAACTCTAATTCTCCACTGAGTGCATCTAGGTTTTCTTTTTCTTCTTTAAAATTATACTTTTCTTTTAACCAATCAACAAAATATTTAACATTCTTAGGATCTTCTATGACAACATCAATGTCTCCATACACCCTTTTAAGCTTATCACCATATATAATTTGTTCTAAGGCAATACCTTTATAAATATAATAGTTTAGCTTTAGAGAATTAAATCCTCGTATTAATGTTTCTAAAAATTTTTTATACTTTGTTTTTTTTTCAATTATTTTATCGTATAAGCTTTTTAAATCGACAGATTTTTCTTTTAACCTTTTATCAACAATTATCTCATCATAATAATGCAAAAAAATTTTATGTTCAAGCAAAATATTGATAAATTCTTCATAGTCAATTGGCAAGTTCCATTCTTCTGTTTTTCTAAAACGATTTCGCAACAATTCAACAATACATTTTTGTGTAGATTTCAAGTTTCCTCCTCCTAACTTAAAAAAAGCCGTTTTTCATACAAAGCATTTCCATTATATCATAATCATTTTGATAATACAATATAATTCTTCACACGAATTGGATAATTTATGACTATCTTATGATAAAGTCCTAATGATTATCTTTTGATAAGTTCCCAAAACTTTCAAGCTTTAATGACAAAAACAACCTTTTAACGATATAATCGTTAAATTGTAAGGTAATCGTTAAATCGTTAGGTAATCGTTAAATTGTAGCCTAAAAGTAAAAAAAAGCCGATGAGATAATTTAGTTATTTCATCGGCTTTGACGGTTTTATCAAAAAAGTGCCTATCTTAAGGAGCTTTTTACAAAAATAAATTGTATCAAACCTATGCTTTCAATATGGTGCGGGTGACAGGAATCGAACCTGCACTCCGAAGAACTAGAGCCTAAGTCTAGCGCGTCTGCCTAATTTCGCCACACCCGCATACCATGCTATAATATAATAGCACGATTCCATGTTTTATGCAATATTTAAGTAATATTTTTTTATAATTTATCTCTTATCTAATTCGCTTTTTACATCATCCCAAGTGATTTCAAATTCAGCCATTAAAACTGATAAATGATAAATCAAATCAGAAATCTCAAAAACAACTTGTTCTTTGTTTTTGTCTTTTGCAGCTATTATTACTTCACTTGATTCTTCACCAATCTTTTTAAGAATTTTGTCTATTCCTTTATCAAACAAATAATTAGTATACGAACCTTCTTTTGGGTTTTTCTTTCTATCAATTATTACTTCATAAAGTTTAGTTAGAGCATCCTCGCTTGTTGATGCTTTTTCTCTATTAATAATTACAGAAACATTTTCTGTTAATTCTTGATAAAAGCAAGTAGCAGCTCCAGTATGACATGAAATGCCTCCTTGTTGTTCTATTTGAAGAAGCAAAGCATCTCCATCACAATCTACACTAATTCCTTTTAAATATTGATAATATCCAGATGTTTCACCTTTTAGCCATAATTTATTACGAGAACGACTAAAATAATATACTTGATTAGTTTCTAAAGTTTTCTCTAAAGATTCTTTGTTCATATAAGCTACCATTCGCACCTTTTTTGAATGAAAATCTTGAGAAATTGCTAAAACTAAACCTTTATCATCATATTTTACTTTACTTAAAAATTCTTTTTTATCCATTATAGTCTCACCGAAACTCCATTTTGATCTAAATACTTTTTTAAGTCTTCAATCTTAATTGTTTGAAAGTGAAAAAGTGAAGCAGCTAAAGCTGCATCTGCATTAGCCTCTTTGAAGACATCTAAGAAATCTTCTTTTTTTCCAGCCCCGCCTGATGCAATAACCGGAATATTTACAGCCTCAACTATTTGTTTAGTAATATCTAAATCATAGCCAGACTTTGTTCCATCTTTATCCATACTAGTAAGTAATATCTCACCAGCTCCACGGCTTTCAACTTCTTTTGCCCAACAAACAGCATCTAGCTTAGTAGCTTTAGTTCCACCATTAATATAAACCTCGTGGAATTTACCATTCCATTTAACATCAATAGCTACTACTACGCATTGATTTCCAAACTTATTAGCAGCTTTATTAATTAAATCAGGATCTTTAACAGCTATTGAATTAAGTGATATTTTATCTGCTCCGGCATTTAAAATATCAGTAATATCATCAAGTGTTTTAATTCCACCACCCACAGTCATAGGAATAAATACCACTGATGCTGTTTTTTCTACTACATCAATTATAGTTTTTCTTTTTTCATTGGTAGCTGTAATATCTAAAAACACTAATTCATCAGCTCCAGCTTCACAGTAATATCTTGCAATTTTAACAGGATCGCCTGCATCAACTAAATTAACAAAATTAACGCCTTTTACAACCCTACCATCTTTTACATCTAAACATGGAATTATTCTTTTACTCAACATTCTTCACCTCAAATTCTTTAATAGCTTCTTTTAAATCAATTTTTTGTAAGTATAGCGCTTTACCTATAATTACACCTTCACAATTAATTTTTTCAATTTCTCTTAAATCGCTAATGCTACTTGCTCCACCTGATGCAATAACTTTCAAAGATGTTGCCTCAACTATTTCTTTTGTTGAATTGACATTATATCCTGCTAGCATTCCATCTCTTGCAATATCAGTATAGACAATATATTTTACACCGATTTTTTCTAACTCAATACAAAAATCTAATGCTTTAATGTCAGTTTTATCTAACCATCCGTGAATAGCAACATAACCGTCTTTAGCATCAACACCAACAACAATTTTTTCACTACCCCATTTTTTTATAGCTTCTTTTACAACTTCAATATTTTTAACTGCAATACTACCTAGAATTACTCTAGTTACGCCTAAACTTAATAATCTATCAATATCTTCTAAACTTCTAATTCCTCCACCTAATTGTATAGGAATATTAATATTTTTTAAAATTATTTTAATTACTTCTTGATTAACAGACTTTCCAACTTTTGCTCCATCTAAATCAACTAAATGTAAAAAAGAAGCTCCGTCATTCGCCCATTTTAAAGCTACACCTATTGGATCTCCAAAAACAGTCACTTTATTGTAATCACCTTGAAGCAATCTTACACATTTTCCATCTTTTAAATCTATAGCTGGATATATTCTCATAATTCACCAAATCTTTTTAAAATTTCAATTCCAACATCTCCGCTTTTTTCAGGATGAAATTGCGTTGCATAAATATTCTTATGCTCAATCGCAACTGCAATTTTTTCACCATATGAAACATAGGCGCTTACAATATCACTTGTTGTTTTCACATAATATGAATGGACAAAATATACATAATTGCTTTTCAAATTAGAAACTAAAGAATCATCTTTTATATCAATTAAATCATTCCATCCCATTTGAGGAATCTTTAAATTGATTTTTTCTTTTATAAAAGGCACTACTTCTCCTTTTAAAATTCCTAGTCCTTTATGTACGCCATATTCATAACTAGTTTCAAATAACAATTGCATTCCTAAACAAATCCCTAAAAGGGGTTTGTTTAGGTCTACACATTCTTTTATTACTTTATCAAAACCTAATGCATGAATCGTTTTAATTGCATCTTCAAATGCTCCAACACCTGGTAATACTACCTTATCTGCTTTTAATATCTCTTCTTTATTATTAGTAATTATAGCATCTACTCCTAAATACTTAAAAGCATTATAAACACTATGTAAATTGCCTAAGCCATAATTAATGATTGCTATCATAATACTGCTTTTGTTGAAGGGATTTTATCAATTCTAGGATCAAGAGCAACTGCTTGCTTCAAACTTCTTGCAAAAGCTTTGAACATACATTCAATAATATGATGATTATTGTTGCCTCTAATAACTTGAAAATGTAAATTGATGCCAGCGTTCATTGCTAAAGCCCTAAAAAATTCTTCTACTGTATCAGTTTCAAAATCACCTATTTTCTCCTTTTGAAATTTTTTATCAATCTCAAGATAGCCTCTTGTAGATAAATCAATGGCACATAATACTAGCGCTTCGTCCATTGGAATAATGCAAGAAGCAAATCTGTTAATGCTTTTTTTATCTTTTAAAGCATCTTTAATAGCTTGTCCTAAAACTATTCCAACATCTTCTACTAAATGATGTGTATCCACATGCAAATCACCAATAGCTTCTATCTTTAAATCACAAAGTGAGTGAAAAGAAAAATTCATTAATACATGGTCAAAAAAACCAATGTTTGTTGAAACACTAGACTCTCCAGTCCCATCAAGATTTAACTCTAATTTAATCATTGTTTCTTTACTATTTCTTTCAATTTTAGCAGTTCGCATTACTAGATACCACCTTTATCAATTTTTCCATTTCTTCTTTTGAACCAATCGTAATTCTTGAATACATTTCATCCTTAAACTTTATATCTCTTATATAAATTTTATTTTCAATTAAAGCAGATTTTATTTTATCACTCAATTTACACCAAAGAAAATTAGCTTTAGAATCATAAACTTCAATTCCTAATGCTTTTAACTCTTTATATGTTTTACTTAATTCATTTTTTATTTCTTTAATATTATCTAAAATTAATTCTTTATTATCTAACGCTAAAACAGCCATTTCATTAGACAAAACATTTAAATTATATGGCATTTTAACAACATTAATCATTTTGATATTTTCTTTAGAACTTAATGCATAACCAGTTCTTATACCTGCTAATCTAAAAGCTTTAGAGAAAGTTTTTAAAACTATTAAATTGTCATATTTTTTTATTAACTCTAAAGCTGTTTTATCATCAAACTCGCCATAAGCCTCATCAACAACAACTAAGCCATTACTCAACTTTAAAATTTTTTCAATCTCTTCATTAGATAAACTACCACCAGTTGGATTATTAGGAACACATAAAAAAATCAACTTAGGGTTGTATGAAATAATCTTTTCAATAAATAAATTAATATCATATCTAAACTCATCATCTAACTCGATCTCAATTACATTGGCTCCATAATATATTCCCATTTGTTTATACATTGTAAATGATGGATAAGGTACTAATACTTTATCTCCTTTGGAAATAACTGCTTTAAAAATGCAATCAAGCATTTCATCACTTCCAACACCCGCACAAACATTTTCAACTTCTAAAGCATAAGTTTTTGCAATCGATGCTAACAACTTAGTATTATCAGTATCAGGATAACGATTAAAATCAATGTTATCTAATAAATCTTTAAACTTTTCTAAAATTGCTTTAGGAAGATTATAAGGTGATTCATTAGCATTAAGAATTATACCTTTGGTTAAATGTTGTGAATGATATGGTTTTAAATCTTTAAATTCTGTTTTTAAATACTTCACCTTTGTATCTCCTAACTTATTTTTTTCTAACTTCTAATGACTTTGCATGCATATCAAAGCCTTCTATTTTTGCAAACTTAATTGCTTTATCACTGATTTTATTAAGTGATTCTTTAGTAAAATATAAAATACTACTTTTCTTAACAAAATCCTCAACATTTAAAACAGAAGAAAATCTTGCAGTTTTGGCAGTTGGCAAGACATGATTTGGTCCAGCTAAATAATCCCCAATCGCTTCTGGTGTATAATTGCCTAAAAAAATAGCACCAGCATTTTTGATTTCATCTAAATACTTAGTAGGTTCAGCTACTGCCATTTCTAAATGTTCAGGGGCTATTTCATTAGCAATGTCAATGGCTTCTTTTATGCTTTCAACAATAATTATCTTTGAATATTTACTTAAAGATTCCTTTAAAATATCTTTTCTTGAAGCAGTAATATAGATAGCATTTAAGCTTTTAAGTACATTCAGGGCTAATTTTGGGCTGTCTGTAAGCAAAATACTGGACGCTAACACATCATGCTCTGCTTGACCTAAAAGATCAGCTGCAACAAACTCACTATTAGCTTCATCGTCGGCTATTATTAAAATTTCACTAGGTCCTGCAAAAGAATCAATGTCAACTTCTCCGTAAACTAATCTTTTTGCTAAAGCAACATAGATATTTCCAGGTCCTACAATCTTATCAACTTTTGGAATTACAGCAGTACCATAAGCTAAAGCAGCAATAGCTTGAGCTCCACCTATTTTAAAGACTTTCGTTACCCCAGCAACATATGCTGCTGCTAAAACAATTTCAGCAACAATTCCTTGTTGACTTGGAGTTACCATTATTATTTCTTCAACTCCAGCAACTTTAGCTGGAATCACATTCATTAACACACTTGAAGGATAACTGGCTTTGCCTCCAGGCACATAAACACCTACCCTTTTAAGTGGTGTTATTTTTTGACCCATTGATTCGCCATTTTCAAATTCAGTTAACCAAGTAGTTTGCTTTTGATGAACATGAAAATCAATAATTCTATCTCTTGCAAGAGTTAAAACTTCTTGCATTTCTTTATCAAGATTGTTAAATGCTGCTTCTAAGATATTTTGTGGTATTTCTATATCAGTTAAATCAGCATCTATAAAATCAAATTTTTTAGTATATTCTAATAATGCTTCATCTTTTCTGTTTCTAACATCTTTAACAATTTTTTGAACAACCTCAAAATACTTATCTTGATCAACTTGACAGCGAAGTTCTAAAGTTTCTAAAAATTTATTTATTTTAGCTTTTTCTTTTATTATTTCAATCATTATTTAATCATCCCTTTTAAGCCTTCAATAATTAAATTAATATCTTCATACTTTACTTTTAAACTAGCACTATTAACAATCAAGCGAGCTGAAACATTAGCGATTTCTTCAATAACTTCTAAACCATTTTCCTTTAATGTTTTTCCGCTTTCTACTATATCAACAATAACATCGCTTAATCCAACAAGTGGGCCTAGTTCAACACTTCCATTTAATTTGATTATCTCAGCATATCTTTTTGTTTTTAAAAAATACTCTTTTGCAATATTAGGATATTTTGTTGCTACACGAATATTTTTTTTACTTGCAAGTAGTTTTTTAGCATCGCTAAAGCCAGCTACTGCTAATCTACAACTTCCAAATTTTAAATCTAAGACTTCTGTTACACTTCTTTTTTCTTCCATAATTGTATCTTTACCAACCACTCCAATATCCGCAATTCCATATTCTATATAAATTGGTACATCAGTTGGCTTTGCTAGAAAAATTTTGTATTTTTTATCAGCGCTATAAAAAACTAATTTTCTAGTTTGTTCTTCCATTTCTAAAGACAAGATACCTAAAGTTTCTAACATCTTAATAATTTCTTGAGCTAATCTTCCTTTAGAAAGTGCAAATGTAATTGTATTCATAAAAATCCTCTTATATAATTATAACTTTCTCTTTATTATTTTCATAATTTATAACTTTTTTCGCTTTAATCTTTTTTGCATACTTAAGCGTTTCTTCTAATGTATCTTCTAAACTGTCAATCACGATATTAGTTTTTCTTAATTCATTATTTTGTTTATACGCTAAATCATAACTTTTGCTATCATAAAAACTTACAATAACTTCTTCTTCAATTTTAATCAAATCATTATTAATTATGTATTCTAACAATAAATCAACATTAAGCCCAAAACCTACAGCCTTCAAATCAGCTCCAAAATTGCTTAATAGATTGTCATATCTTCCACCTTCAATTATAGCATGAGCAATATCTTTAACAAAAATTTGAAATATAATTTTATTATAATACTTAGCATATGAATAAATACTAAAATCAAATAATACATATTTAGCAAGCCCGATATTTTCAAGAGCTAAATAAAATTCTTCTAACTCACAAATAATTTTATTTGTTAGTTTTAAAGTAATTTTATCTTTTAATCTTCTAATATAATTAATTCTACCAGCTGATTGCATCAATTCAATGATCAATTCTTTTTCACTATTCTTAATATTAAGTGAATTTAGGTATTCTTTTAAAGTAACAAAATCTTTTGCTTCTATAATTTTATAAATTTCTTTTTTTGATACTTCTTCAATATTTAATTCTGTTAATAGTGTTTCAATAAAATCTACACTTCCAATATGAATAGAAAAAGTACTAACTAAGTTTTCTTTTAGAGAAACTAAAGCAATTTTTAAAACTTCTAAATCTGCTTTAATTGAAGCTTTACCAATCAACTCAATTCCTGCTTGAGTAAACTCATGAGATTTCCCTTGATATATATTTGGATATCTAAAAGTATTAGCAACATAGAAATATCTCTTAGGCATCACACCTTCACTATCTTTGCTAGAAACAAATCTTGCGATTGAAGCTGTCATATCACTTCTTAAAGCTAATAGCTCGTTATCTCTATTTATTAAGTTATAAAGAGATGGCTTTTGAAAAGTATTTTTACCAACACTGAAAACATCAATATATTCAAACGTTGGTGTTTGAACCATATTATAGCCATAACTTGAAAAACCTTTTTTTATGTTAGCAATTAGTTTTTCTTTTATTTTTAGTTCATTTCCAAAGAAGTCTCTAACGCCTTCTGAGGTATGCAACATATAGTTTTTCATCTTATCCTCCTAAAAGTCAATCTTGCTTGAAACGTTTAACCCTAATTCCTTAGCAAAATCAACTGCTTTTTTAACATTTTCTCCATGGAAATCTTTTAAATAATGAGCATCACTATTTAAAATAATTTTTACATTTTTATATTCTTTAACTATCTCCCAGAATTCTTTTCTTGGATATTTTTGATGATAAAACCCATTAGCATTTACTTCTAAATAAACCTCATTCTTCATAGCCGCGAAAATAATTCTTTTTGTAATTTCAGCATGAATTGGCAAAAACTCGCCAACATGATATAAGAAAAGCTCAGGATGAGCTAATATTTTATATAGTTTTGTATCTAAAGCTTTTTCAACTATTAAGGCATAATTATATAAATCTTTTTCAGTCAAAGCCCCATATGATGAAATGAATTCGCCATCACTTTCATAAAAATGGATACCTAAAACTAGATAATCTAAATGCATCAACAAATTTTTATAATAGGCTTCTTTTCCCTCAATATATTCTGTTTCTACAGCCTTTAAAATATTTATATTTTTATGTTTATTAATACTTTCTTCAAATTGAGGCAAATATTTTTCATAAAAATCAGCTTCAGTCATTTGTTGGTTTAACCAAAAAATATTATATAACTCTTCTTTCATCCAACTAACAGGAACAGGACAATGATCAGAAATTCCAATTTCTTCATAGTTATGTTTCAAAGCTTCTATTACATAATCTTCAACAATCCCCTCGGCATGTCCACATAACGCTACATGACTATGATAATTAGCAAGTCTTTTCATGAATTAACCTCTCCTCATTTCGCACAATTTAATACCCTATTTTACCACAAAATTTGTTATAAAGCAATCTTTCAAAAAAAAACTAACAGTTGTGTTATTTAGTAAAAAGATAAACTTATAAAACTATAAGTTTATCTTTTCTTTATAATATTTTTTCTAAAAGCTTTACTGTACTTATCGCATCCTTACAATAATGGTCTGCATTTATTTCTTTTGCATATTCACTAGTTAAAACAGCCCCGCCAACAATAATAGGACAAACATCTTTAATTTGTTTTAACATAAAAATTGTTTTTTTCATTGACTCTACAGTAGTAGTCATTAAAGCACTCAAACCAATAGCTTTGGGCTTATATGTTTTATATGCTTCTATTACTTTTTCAGCTTTAACATCTTTACCTAAATCAATAACCTTATAACCGTAACTTTCTAAAACTACTTTTACGATATTTTTACCTATATCGTGAATATCACCTTCTACAGTTACTAGAATAATTGGTCCTTTTTTCTCATCCTTACTTACAAATTCTTTTTGAATTACAGCAAAAGCCTCTTTTGTTGCTTCAGCTGATAGAATTAATTGAGGCAAAAATATTTTTTTACTTTCATAAAGACTACCAATCTCATCTAAAGCTTTAATCAATATTTCATTAATAATATCTAATGGAGCCATTGTTTTTAATAACTCCTTAACTGATTTTGAAGCTTCTTCTTTTAAACCTTGTTTTATTATCTCATACAAAGATAAATTAGAGTTATCTTTCTTTTCCATAATCTCATTTGTTTGTTTTGCAATATACTCACTTGCATTTAAATCTTTATTATAAAGAACATTAAATGCACTAATAGCATCCATCATCTCATTATCAAGTGGATTAATAATCGCAAGATCAAGAGAATTAGCTAAAGCACTCACTAAAAATGTTTTATTAAGCAAATTCCTATTAGGTAGCCCAAAAGATACATTACTTATTCCTAAAGCTGTTTTTACTTTATATTTTGCTTTTATATTTCTAACTGCATTCAAAGTTTCAATAACTTCAGCTTGTTGAGCTGATGCTGTTAACACTAAGCAATCAACGATAATACGTTCTTCAGGAATATCATATTTTTTAGCTTCAGTTATTATTTTTTCAGCAATCAATTCTCTTTCAAAAGCATTTTTTGGCAAATCACTTCCGTCTAATGTTAATGCAATTACTAAAGTACCATATTTTTTTACAATTGGAAAAACTTTATCCATTGATTCTTGTTTACCATTGACTGAGTTAATAATAGGAATTCCGTTATAATAACGAGCACTTTTTTCTAACGCTTCGTAATTCGCACTATCAAGTTGTAATGGTAACATAACAACTTCTTGTATTAACTTCATCACTTTTGGCAAAGTACTAATCTCATCAATTCCACTAGCACCAACATTTACATCTAAAATATTAGCTCCAGCCTTTTCTTGAGATATAGCCTCATGAATAACATAATCAAAGTCTTGATTTTGAAGTGCTTCTCTTAACAATTTTTTCCCAGTAGGATTAACTCTTTCACCACATACTATTGGTCTTTCTCCAATCTCGATTGTCATCTGAGAACTCGAGGCTTTAGTTTTTACTAAATTTTTTGGTCTTATTAATTTTATATTTTTACATTTTTCTGAAAGTTTTTTTATATACTCAGGGTTAGTTCCACAACATCCACCAACAATACTAACACCAGCTAAAGCAAACTCTTCCATTATTTTTACATACTCATCAATCCCAACATTATAACATGTTTTCCCATCTTTGAAACAAGGAAGACCTGCATTAGGTTGAACTAAAATGGGTAAATTTGTTGATTTTAAAAGTTTAAAAACTATTTTTTTCAACTCTTTAGGGCCTAACGAGCAGTTCACTCCAACCGCGTCAACTCCTAAATTTGTGGCTATATTAGCATAACTTTCTACATCAGTTCCCATCAAAGTTCTTTCATCTGACTCAAAAGACATACTTGAAAAAACTGGCAAACTAGAATTTTCTTTAACCGCAAGAATTGCTGCTTTTAATTCATAAACATCACTCATTGTTTCAATTATAAATAAGTCAACTTTATCTTTTGCAAGTAATACTTGTTCTTTAAACATCAAGTAAGCCTCATCAAATTCTAAAGCTCCAAATGGTTTTAACAGTTGCCCAATCGGTCCAATATCATATGCTAGAAATTTGTCTTTTTTATTGTATTTTGATAAAGCACTTTTCGCAACATCAATTGATGCATTTATAACTTCAGTTAAAGTATATTTAGCTGATTCAAGTTTATAACTATTCGCACCAAAAGTATTAGTAGTTATAACATCTGCATTAGCCTCTAAATATTTAAGATGAATTGCTTCTAAAAAATCAGGATCCTCGATACTTACTAAAGAAGTATCTTGACCTAATTTTTGTTTTTCTTGAAGCATAGTACCCAAAGCTCCATCAAAAATAATAATTTTTTTCCCTAATATTTCTTTTAGCATTTGTTATTACCTCTTTTCTTAAGTACTCATTATTGCTTATAGCCAATAATACCTACCATTGATTTAAGTGGCGTCATTAAGAAGTCTTTACTTAATGAAATACCAATTTTCTTATCTGCTTGTAATACTTTTATAATATCTTTATTTAACATTAAACTTGTATGTTGATATCCAGGACAAAATCTGTATGTTCTTGTTTCTAAATTAAATTTAGCTTCTTCATTATCTGCAAATTCTTCAACATAGGCACTACTCACAGCATCAAATACAACAGCTTTTGACATATCTATTTGTTGGTAAAGTTTAATTTTTTGATCTATTTCAAAGCCTAAAGTTACAGCAACTAATAGACAATTACTATATCCTTCTAGCAACTTCAAGTATGGTTTTTCAGTTAATTCAATGTTTGTGTTAACTATAGTTATTTTATCACTAATATCTAGATCAAAACTTTTAATTATGATTTTAGGCCTTGCAATTTTTTCTACTTCTTCTAAAACCTCATCAATCATTTTTTCTGTTTCAATCGATTTTGAATTTACTTTCAAATAAGCTAAAGCTCTTTTTTTAATCACCCTTCATCACACTCGCTAACAAGTTTGGAATATTATCAAAAATAGCTTGAGCTATTTTTGGTCTATTCATTGAATAAATATGAATACCATCAACTCCGGCAGATAATAAATCAATGATTTGGTGAGTTGCATAATTAATCCCTAGTTCTAAAGCTGCATCATCATTTTCATAAAATTTATTCATTACTTTTTCTAAAGCTGCAGGAATTGATGCTCCACACATTTTAGTCATTTTGTTAACCAATCTAATATTAACAATTGGCATGATACCAGCAATTATAGGTACATTTATCCCTATCTTTCTTGCTTCCTTGACTAACTTATAAAAATAGTTATTATCAAAAAACAATTGGCTAACTAAAAACTTAGCTCCAGCATCTACTTTTTTCTTTAAATTCGCTAAATCTTCTTCAAAACTTTTAGCCTCAGGATGCCCCTCGGGATAACACGCTCCAGCAATACAAAAATCTTCTTTAAAGTTAGAATTGATATACTCTGTTAATTCACTTGCATATTTGAAGTCTGGTTTAAAGTCTTTAGGATAATCTTGAGGAATATCTCCTCTTAAAGCTAAAATATTTTCTAAATTATTCGCCTTTAATTCCAAGCAAGCATCTCTCACATCTTCTTTAGTGTGTGTAATGCATGTAAAATGAGCCAATGCAGGAATTTTATGTTTTTCTTCTATATACTTAGCAATTCTTACTGTATCTTTAGAAGTAGATCCTCCAGCTCCGTAAGTTACACTAATAAAGTCTGGTTTTAATTTTGCAAGGCTATCGATTGTATCAAAAATTGATACAATATTAGTAGAACTCTTTTTAGGCGGAAATATTTCTAACGAAATAGTTGTTTTTTTGTTTAAAAAAATGTCTCCTATTTTCATACTTTATCACTATCTATCTATTTCAAAAGGAGTTACTTGATATACATAATAGTTAAGCCAATTTGAAAAAACAATATTAGCAGTACTTCGCCAGCGAACTATAACTTCATTAGTTTTTGAAAAATAGTTATCAGGTTCATGTATACTTAATCCTTTTGCTAGATCCCTTTCATATTCTTGTTTTAGAGTATTTTTATCATACTCCAAATGTCCTGTAATAAATATTTTTTTATCATCAACTGATTTAAAAATAGCAATTCCTGTTTCATCTGATTCAGCTAATGGTTCTAAATGTTTACAATCATAAATTAGATTTGAATCAACCCCTGAATGTCTAGAATGTGGAATATAAAAATAGTCATCCAAGCCCTTTAGTAAAGGTGAAAACTCAACACATCTTTTATGTTTATATACTCCAAACAATTTATCATCTAACATATACTTAGGAATTCCGTAATAATGATACAAAGCAGCTTGAGCACCCCAACAAATATATATAGTACTAGTAACATTTTTATCTGCAAAATCCATTATTTGTTTTAATTCTTCCCAATACAATACTTCTTCAAAATCAATATTCTCAACAGGAGCACCAGTAATAATCATTCCATCATATCGTTTATCTTTGATTTCATCAAAAGTTTTATAGAACTTATCAAGATAAGTTTGTTCTGTATTCTTCGATGAATATGTCGCAGTGTTAAGCAAAGTAATATTAACTTGAAGTGGCGAATTAGAAAGCAATCGCATTAACTGCGTTTCAGTAATAATTTTGGTAGGCATCAAATTAACAATAACTATTTCAATCGGTCTTATATCTTGAGTATCTGCTCTTAGAGAACTCATGATAAAAATATTTTCTTTTTCTAGCGTATCATACGCTGGAATATCTTTTGGAATTACAATCGGCATAGATACCTCCTATACTTTTTCTAAAGCTTGTCTTATATCTTCTATAATATCACTAATATCTTCAATACCTATAGAAAGTCTTATTAAATCACTGCTTACTCCACATTTTTCTAAGTCTACTAAAGACATTTGCCTGTGTGTAGTTGAGGCTGGATGAAGTAAAGAACTTCTAACATCGGCAATGTGAGTAACTAAGGCAATTAGTTTAAGGCTTTCTAAAAACAAAGCAACCTTTTCTAATCCACCTTTAATACCAAAAGAAAGCATACCACCACATCCTTTAGGTAAATATTTCAAAGCCAGTCCATGATATTTATTATCTTTTAAGTTAGGACTTTTTACCCATGCAACTTTTGGATGTTTATCTAAAAACTCAGCTACTGCTTTTGCATTTTCACTATGTTTTAACATTCTAAGTCCTAAAGTTTCAATTCCTAATACTGTTAAAAAAGCATTTTGAGGAGCCATTGTTGGTCCTAAATCTCTTAAAAGTTGAACTTTAGCTTTTGTTACAAAAGGACTTTTATTATCAGCATATTTTACTCCGTGATAACTTTCATCGAATGAATAAAAATCTTGATATCGAGAATTATTATTGTAATCAAAATTTCCACAATCAACTAAAACTCCACCTAAAGCAACTGCATGTCCATCTAAGTATTTACTAGATGAATACACTATTACATTAGCACCAAATTCAATCGGTCTAATTAGAATTGCAGTTGCTAAAGTATTATCTACTACGAATAAAACTTTATGTTTTTTTGCAATTCTAGAAAGTTTTTCAAAATCAAGGATAATCATAGAAGGATTGGCGATAGTTTCACCATAAATCAATTTTGTTTTTTCATCGATTAATTTTTCAATTTCAGAGTCTTCTGCTTCAGGATCAAAAAATCTTGCTTCAATTCCATATCTTCTTAATGTAACATTCATTAAGTTATGAGAACCTCCATAAATTGAGGCGGATGATATAATATTATCACCAGCTTTACAGACATTTAAAATGCTTAACAAAACTGCTGCTTGACCAGACGCACAAGCAAGTGCAGCTACTCCACCTTCAATTGCTGCTACCTTTTTCTCTAATACATCAACTGTTGGATTAGCAACACGACTATAAAAGAATCCTTCAGTTTTTAAATCAAAAAGATCAGCTAGTTGAGATGCTTTTTCATAATAAAATGTAGTGCTTTGAACAATTGGAGTAACACGAGCTTCTCCTTTTTTTGGTTTATAACCTTCTTGAACACAAATTGTATTAATTTTTGCCATTTTTATCCTCCTTAAAATAAAAAAATGTTTCAAATCCATAAGGACGAAACATATCGTGGTACCACCTTAATTCGCTTTTACCTCACGGTAAACAAGCCTCTTCGAGTACAATTATACTCTAGCATAATAACGTCTGCATACGTCTTAGTCTAAACCTTATAAAAGTTTCAACCAAGCAACTCCAGGGCCATTTTTCTTTACAAATAACTTATCCGCTTTTCACCAATAGCGAACTCTCTATAAAGTATCTTTATACTTACTTTCCCCTTCATAGTCTTTTTTTCTTTAAATTACCATAATTATACTATTAATGAAAATAAATGTCAATTAAGAAGATACATTAATTTATGAAACTTATTATTTCTTATAAACTGTATTTTCTTCATTTAGTTTATTAACTACTTCATCTAAATAACTTTTTACATATAGTTTTGCTGTTTCTAAATCCATATCAGAATAGTTACCGCAATCTTTTGGAGTAGCTCCTGGAATTTCTTTAGCTTCTAAAATATACTTTAGCATTTCTTTTAATAAATCTTGAATATTAAAAGGATTAAGATTTCCTTCTATTAATAAATAAAAACCAGTTCTACAACCCATTGGTCCAAAATATATAATTCTATCTTTAAATGATCTATCGTTTCTTAAAAACGTAGCTCCTAAATGCTCAATAGCATGAACCACTCCAGTTGACATAACTTCTTCTTTATTAGGTTTTGTCATCCTTAAATCAAATGTTGAAATAACATCACCTTCTTTTAAATAGTCTTTCCTTGAAATATAAACTCCTCTTTCAAGCAAATTATGATTTATTTTAAAACTATCTATTTTTTCCATAACATCACGTATAATCAATTAAGATAGTTTTATATCTTATGATTAATTCCTTTCCTTTCCGTTTATTGATTGTACCATCTATTTATAGATGTTATAATAAGTTGCACTGTGGATCTTTTCCTGTATTTTTAAGGCATATTTTTTGACCTTTTTAGGGTGATTATTACCACAGTCTTTTTTCTAATTTTAATTTGGTTAATTAGAGCTATAATGACTCTTTATG
>Ga0334884_1000960_pt1 | contig 47923 bp, 41 predicted proteins | sample GraSluR1_MG_7_FD_207215 | JGI IMG/M metagenome (GOLD analysis project Ga0334884, IMG submission 207215) | Sludge microbial communities from methane-producing bioreactor in Wageningen University, Netherlands - Granular Sludge_12_05 R1 | ecosystem: Engineered > Bioreactor > Anaerobic >... | reverse complement strand
AATTTTTTTAATATTAACAATCGTCTTTTCTACTTTGCCTAGTAAAGGATATTTCAATTCTTATTCTATCTTACAGTTACTTATAGCTTCATTTTCTTGAATGTTTTTTGTTGTTAATCGTTTCTTCAAATTACCGCCAACGGTTTGCGTGTATGTGCAGTAGCGGATTAGAAGCACTTTCTTGTCCGATTAGCACAAAGTTTTTTAGAAGCACAGACCTACGATTAACCACGTCACCCGCTATTGCCACATACACGCTGTTATCGCTTCGGTGTTCTTCTTCGTCCGTTGGTTTGTCGGTCGTATTGGTCGTGCGGTTGGGCAGACACACTCTTTGCCAAGCTTTGGTTTGAGCCTTGGTTGGTGCGGCTTGGCAATGTGTGTGGCTGTTGAGCGTTGGCATTATTCAAACATTTTGTTAAAGTCCTTTGTAAAATAATCTCTTACTGATTCGTTTACGCCTGTCGGTTCGTTGTAGAAAAACAAGTCAATTTGAACTTCTTTGTTTTGGTACTTTATTGTATGTCCATTGAAAATATTCTCATATCCTTTTGCTTTATCTTCTGCGTTACCTGTTCCTACCACATTACCTTTTGGGTCAATGAATTTTATAATTAGTTTGTCGCTGTCTTTTGGTTTTAACCAAAAAACAAAGTCAGGAAAGAAGTTTCTATATTCTTGTTCTCTAGTGTCATAATAAGGTATAGAAACATCATCTGTTGTCTGGTCTATTTTTGAGAAATACCACCAATCGTATTTTTCAAGTTTGTCCCGATTTTCTTGTAGTTTCTTTAAAAATTCTACTTCTGAAGGAACCCAAACAATGTGTTTAAAAAGTTGTTTGTGTGCTTCTGATGTGAGTATGATGGGATTGTAGTAATGTTCTACTAAAAAATCTGTGTTTAACTCAAGCTTCAAACCGTTGTACGAATAGTTGTTTGGTTTGTCTTTACTGTTAAATAAGTCAAGTTGTTCCTGTAATTGCTGGTCGTTTAGCTTCTTTGCGGTGTATGCTGCAACTATATCACTAACTGAATTATATTCTGATTTACTTCCTTTTATAGAATCAATTATCGCTTGTTCTAAAAGTTCAAGCTCGATGTCAGGAAGATTAGCAACTTCAATTTTATCAAAGTGGTTTATTTCCGTCAATACTGGTTCAAATGATTTTAGCCGTTTGGGTTTTTGATTGAAATGTTGATTTAGAAGCAATAAATTATCAATTGGTTTGCGAATAGAACGAGAAACGGAAAAATTGAAATTTGTTTCAACTCTAATTTTTTCTAAAGTAGTTACTAATGTTTTTGAAACATTGATAGGAGATTGCATCAAAACGATTTTGTCTTGGACTCCTGCACTTATTCCAACGAATTCTAAAAGGTCGTTGTATTCATCACAGTTTATTGAATACGCAGGAATTTCTGCGATTACTTCTTCATATTTCGGAATCAATAATTCTTGAGGTATAGCTGTTTTAGAAATGTGTTTAACAATTTTCCAATCGTCAGCATCTTTTTCTCTGCTTAGATTTTCAGTAATATTTTTTATTACTTCCTTTTTTGTAGCAAACAGAAACAAACTTTCTAAAGGTAAATTTCTTTTTAGAATGTCGGCTTTAGCTTTAATGTCTATGTACCTAGATAGTGTTTCAGTTTCTTCTGGATTAACAATGTATGAAAGTCTTTTTCTGATACCTGGAACTGGCTGAATCCTTACGCCACGCCCAATGGCCTGTAAAACGAATTTTTGTGCTCCTTCGTCAACGCCAATATTGATGAAGTTGACAACATTCGGTCGGTTGCTGTCCCAACCTTCTGTGAATATTCTTGAACCAAGTAATATATTGATGCTGCTTTCTTGACTATTAATGGTTTTAAAATATGACTTAGTTAATGGTGTTTCGGTGTATTGGTAGTTTTCTAAAACATTGTCACTCCATTTTGTTGCATCAGAAGCTACTAACAAACAAAAGTGTTGCCCTGCATTGGCTGTTTTCAAACGAAAAGCTACTTCACGACTATTATTGGCGATTCTAGTGTATTCAATCTTACCAAATGCGGATGCATTAAAAACTTGTTTTAAAATGTCTTCTTTGGTTAAATTTTCAATGATTTGAACAAATGAACCGGGTATTTCTGCTGTATTGAATTGATAATCTCTATGAATTATCAAATCTTGTCTCAACACTTCTTTGGCTTTATCTAAGTCGTATTTTCCTGAGGCAACAATAGCTAATTGCTTAAAAAATAGTTTCAATTCCGCATCAATCGTATTGACTTCATTTGCAATAGTAATAAGCAAAGGATTATGAAATAATTCAGGATGCTTGGTTTTGATAAACTTGGCTTCCTTTTTTATAGCAGTCAGCACTAAAAGCGATTTGACTACCATTTCCGTTTTATCCGCTTCTGAAAATTCGTCCTGCTTTTTCTTGTTCCAATTCTTGTACTCTTGTCCGCTTACTGTGATATGCTTTCCATAACCTGTTTCAATGAATTTTTTTAGATTGAAATTATATGCAGTTGTAACAATGTCAACTGTATCTGTAAAGGTTGCTGAAAAGCTAAAAATAAAACCTTTGTGAGCCAAAATAGAGTAGTAGGCTTGTCTTATACTATCTTCTTTATCTCCTTTGTGTGCTTCATCTAAAAGTACATACCACTTGCCACTATTTAAAACCGTTTTGTAACTCAACTGCTCTGTTTTGTCAACATCAGTAATATTATCACTTCTGTAATAAAAAACAGTGATTCCATCAGGTTCATATAAAGATGTTTGTAAGTGTTTGGATTTTTCAAACTCCCTTAAATCTTTGAGATTGATTTTTACTGAACTGTTTTTGTTGAATACTTCAATATGCTCTTTAATCTGATTTAGAATTTCAGGCTTTGGTGCTAGAATTAAAATATCGTTTTTAGGGATATGGTCATAGGTGGCTAATTGATGTAAAAACTCAATAAGTTTAATTAAAACCAAAGTTTTGCCTGAACCTGTTGCCATCCATAAAGAGGCACGATTTAAAAATTCTGTGTAGGGTATTTGATTATCTTCTACTTTGTAATACTGACCTAATAAACCAAAATGAGTGCTCTCATTAGCATAGCTAATTTGTTTTTTCCAATCTTCGTTGGTTTGTGTTTGATAGTGATTGTAAAGATGTTCTTTTTGATGAAAGAAATAATACAAAGTGTTTAAAGCGTGCTTTAAAGCCGATTGTTGGTAATCGTGTAATTTCCAATCTATGCCAAAGGTTTCCTTATCCAAGTTCTTGTAAAACTCAGGTAAACTAGAAGGGTTATCTTTAACTAATTTTTCTAATACTATTTTAGCCATTGTTTGTCAGTTTATTTGCTATTCCACCAAATCAATGGTTTAATCCAAGGATATTTTTCAAAAGTCATTTCAGCATACACTACTTCGCTGCCATTTTCAAAAACTACTTTGTCTTCAAAAAGCTGTTTGATGTGTTTACCCGAAACATTAGAAAGTGTTTCAGCTATATCCACATCAGGATACAAATTTTCAAAAACCACTTTGGCGTTTTTGCTTTTGTAGTCTATTTCAATAGCATCTAATAGTTTTTGGTCTTGCATAAAACTATATTGCTCTATTTGGTTTTTACCTTCTTTACTTTTCCATTGATACTTAGCTCTTGACAATACTTCTTCGTATTGTTCTAGTTCGTAGTACTTAAATAAACCACCACCTTTATAATTAGCTTCAGTAGAAATGCCTATTTTATTGCCTATCAATGTCCATTTTAATCTTGGAATATTTGTGCCACTAAAATGTTCGCCCATTTCCATTCCAATCCATTTGCGATTAAGTTTATGTGCCGTTGAAATAGTTGTACCACTTCCTGAAAAGAAATCTAAAACATAATCTCCTTTATCAGAAGAGTTTTCAATTATTCTTGATAAAAGACCTTCAGATTTTTGTGTTTGAAATTTTAGGTATTCTGATGAACCCGAAATCAAAGGTTTTGTCTTATCGTGGTCCCAAATATCCCTTACAAATGTTTCAGCATAATATCTATTAAAAATCGTTTCCTTAAACTTGTCATTTAGAGGTGTACCATTTTCAAGACTAGTCAATATAGACTCCCTATCTCTTTGTGTTAATTTTGAAAAATCAGGCGAAATGGTTTGAGTGTCCATAAATGGTTTATTATAAATCTGTCGCTCCTTTTCTGGATAAAATTTATGAATATTTAAGTCAGGATTAGTTTTAGTGTAAGCAAAAATTGTATCGTGTTTGTTAGCATAGGCATTTCTTTTTATACCTTGAATTCTGTATCCATATATTATTTCATTTAGTAAATTGTTTTTGCCATAAACCCTATCTAATAGAATTCTTCCGAGATAATTCGCTCTATAATCAATATGGAAATAAAAAGTCCCTGACTTTTTCAAAAGTTCATTAGTTATTAAAACTCTGTCGAATATTAATGATAACCAAGTACTGTCTTGATAAGCATCTTTATATTTGAAATCACTTCCTGTATTAAATGGTGGGTCAATGTAAATTAGGTCTAGTGAAGCTTTATGCTTTTCTTTGATTGTGTTAAGTCCTTGCCAATTATCTGTTTTTATAATTGTCCCATCAATTTCTTTGTCTATATTTTCAAAACAAGCCAATATTTGGAATTTGAGTTCAGGAAAATATTTTGTATCAATTGGCAGATATTGAAACTTCATATTAAGTTTTTTACCTTCAATAATTTCACTTTCAAAAGATGTTTCATTTGCAAAAGCGAATTCTTCCCATTCCTTTTTTGAAGTCTCACCTTTATCGTCAAACCATTCTTTGTTTAATTCCTGCCATTCTACGACTTGGTTTTTCCATCCTGGGCTTTTAATGATTTTTTCAATGAGTGCTATATTATTTGCCAATTTATCAAGTGTCAATACATAATTACAGTTTCTCACAAACTTAGGTTTCTCCCAAATCGCTTTTAATTCATCTTCAAAACGAGCAATGTATTTAATAACTTTGTGTGCAATTTTTTTGATGTTTTGCATACGCTTTACGGTCGCTGCATCAAAATCTGTATCTAAATCATTAAACAGCCAATTGTAAACGTAAATGTCAAATTGCTCTTTTAAAAACCCTTCGGCATCCTTGTGTATGAAATAGTCTATTTCGTTTTGGCGTTTGTAAATGCTAAAGATTTTTCTCAAATCTTCATCATACAAAATGATGCCTTTCTTGTGCAAGTAGGTTAGCATTAAAGAAAGGTCGTTAATACTATATTCTACCTTAACAGAATTTAAGGCATCATCTAAGTTTTCAATTAAAAGACATCTTCTACTATCTGTTTTTTTATCAATTACGGTTCGGTCAATATCGGTCTTTTCAAAAATTATATTTGGATGTAGGTCTGTTCCGTAATCATCTAAGCATTTATCTATAAGGTCGTTGTTTTTGTCAAGTTCCAAGTAATCTTTTAAACGGTCGTACTTGTTGCTTTCCTGATAACGAATTTTAAAAATCACTTCTTCCTTGGTTGCTTTAACCAAATAGAATTGTATCGCTTTTTTCTCGTTGCCTTTTGCGTGTTTTATTTCAGAAGTATCAAACAAAACTTTAATGCCGTTTACTTCTGTTTGTAAGTCTTCATAATTCGCTTCTGACTTAACATAGTAGAGTTTTTGTGTTTTCCAAAACAACGCAACATCATCACGGTCTGAATAAACTTTTTCGTAGAGGTTTTTGTGAATTTGTGAATTGGCAAAAAACACCGTTCCTGTTTCATTAAGGTAACAGTCAAAAAAGTTGTAGAGTTTTTCAAAAAGTTCTTCTCTGAATTTTGCTTCAATTTGTTTGTCAATCTCGGCTTTTATGTAGGGTTCAATTTCAGCAAAATATTGTGCTTTGATGTCCATTAAATTTACATAACCCGATTTTCCTTTAATTGGATGTCCAATAAAAGTGTCTTTCAGGGCAGAGAAAAATCTTTGTTCATATATGTTACTCATTTCTTGTCTTTTTGTTCTATTAGTAAGTCTTTAACTTCAACGTCCAATATTCTAGCAATTTCATAAAGCACTTCAAGTCTTGGTTGTTGTCTGTTTTGCACATAACCATTAACCATATTATAGCTTTTGCCAAGCTGTTCGGCTAACCAAGTTTGCTTAATTCCTTTTTCTTCAAGTACTTCTTTAATTCTGTTCATACTTCTTTAATTCTGTTCATTGTTGTTAAAGATGTCAAGTCGCAAATTTAGTTTTTATTTTTCAATATCTCGTTTTTCAAGATAAAAAATGTTTGAATAATTGTCTAACTGTCCGTCCGTGCGTTGGCAAAAAAAATGGCTCTTTTGGTTTTTTGAGCGTTGGCTTGTGTGTCGGAAAAAACCAAATGTGCCATTTGTGCGGTTGGCTTTTTACACTGAGCGATAACGGTCAAGTATAAGAGCAGTAGCGGATTTCAAGGCGATTACCTGTCCACCACCACAAAAGTTAATTAAATGCACAGACCTAGATTTTAGCACTTCAATCGCTATTGCTCTTATACAATGTTGTATGCCCGTGCTTTCTTTTCGTCCATGCGTTGGGGCAGCCATACTCTTTGGCAAGTTTTGGCTTGTGCGGCTGCTTGGAGCGACTTGCCAATGTGTATGGATGCGTAGGGTCGGCATGGTTATAGTGAATCGATAAAGTCTTTAATGTTGTCCCAAGTCCACACTCTTGTGTAAACACCTTCTAAGTCAGTACGATCGTCTGAGTAAGCCCAAAAGCCTCTGATTTTTTTGCCTTCTTCTTTTGCACATTGGATTTCCCATTTTTGACCGCTTGATTTAAGAGAGTTTTTACTCACTAAAACCAATACTCCGTCTGAACGCTTAATTCTCGTTCTCACTCTATCTTTCCAATCTTTGTCATACGGTTCTTTTACTGACATGTCAACATACTCAAATGGCGATTTTGTGTTAAGCGATTGACCTTTTAAAAAGTCTCTTTGTGTTTTGTCTTCAATTGCGAAGGCAACGAATATTACTTTTTTGTCTGCCATAGTTTTTTTATTTAAAGATTAAATTCTTCTGTCTTTTACAAGTCTCCAATAATGGTAACCCAAAGCGGTGAGTTTGCAACTTTTTGAATGCATTGCAGCAAAGTACATATGCTGTTCATCCACAGGAACCACTAAACCTACACTTGCTAATTTTTGCAAATCTTTAAAAACCGCAACGTTTTTCTCATCTGCATGTGGTTTTACAAATTCGTGTTCTATTGCTGGGTCGTTAGTGAATTCAAATGATGGGTCAAGTTTAAATTGGTCTTCAGGAGAAGTAAAATATTGGTTCAGTCTTCTTAAAATTTCTGGAGAAACTTGGGGAGAAACAGTTCTTAGTGATGTAAAACGAGTAATGTTCGTTTTAAAGACTGGTCTTTGGTCCCAAGGGCCAAGAGCTTGGTCAATGTATGAATAGATGCTGCCTGGTGTTATATGACCTCTTAAATCTGCTGCTCCGCCTTGCATGGCATCTAAAAGAAGATTTGTGAAAACGCCATGCCCATTGATTTCAACGGAAGCTTCATCTGCTTTACTTGCTGTTAATATCGAAACACCTTCACCTATCTGAGCATTTCTTCCGCCATTTATTTTCGGATTACCAAAAGAACCCGAGTGACAGCAGTCTAAAATGATTACTCGATTTTGTGCTTTGGATTCATTCGCCATGTGAAGAATATCATCCATTGAAATGCCTTCGTCATTTGCTGTAAAATCAGGAGTAACAATTATACCACCACCTGTTTCATCAAAAAAACCATGACCTGAAAAATAAAAGAGAGCAGTTTCACATTCTCCGGAAAACAAATCTTTTATATGACCTTTTAAATCTCCTTTAGTTGGAACATCTGTTAACAACCGCACATCAAAATTGGGTGAGCCATCACCATTTGTTTCCAATGTATTACCAAAAGCAGAAGCATCATTGATGCAGCCATATAATTCTGAATTTGGATAGTTGTTTATTCCTACAATAAGTGCTTTTCTCATAAGTTGAATATATTTACGTTTCGGTTTTCCGTAATTAGCCCTGTATTAAACCAAGAATCGAATTGCGAATACGAAAATTCACTTTCGATTACCCATAATTTATCTTCATTGGTATCTTTCATAGGTAATTTTTTTATAAATGGATATAGAATGAGATATTCCGTACCCTTGAAGGATTTAGGTGGAGTACTTTCCTTTGATACAGGTATTATGGCACATCTATTTGTGTTTCCGTCAACATATCCTAATTCCCAAGGGATCCATTTTGACATTGTGGCATTTGTCGAAATTGCAAGAAGAAGTGTTTTGGAGTTTTTCATTCTTTCTCTTACAAGAGTTGCAGATTTTTTGGTAACGTTAGCTCTGTCAAGATGTGGATCTACAATCCAATCGACATATACAGAATATCCAAAATCCGTCAATTCTTGATAAAGCCCTTGAACTTCGGCTTTATCTAAAAAGCTATGAGATAAGAAAATATCAAATTTCGTTGTTATTGGAACATTACGAGCACTGAACATCCTGCTCTCAAATAAACTCTGTTTTTTAGTTGCAATACTTTTTAATTCTGCACTACTGTATATACCCATGATTTTATATCCTTTTAATGACCTTAGCCAAATTATCCCAAGACCAAGTGATTACTTTTTTGCTTCTCAATTCTGGTGGAATGGCACCTTGATTGTTCTTTTTGATATGCATTCCGATTACTGGTAATCCTTCTTCCATTGCACATTTTATTTCCCACCTTGCACCGCTTGAATGCCAAGTGTTTTTACTCAAAAGGACTATCATTCCGTCACAGGACTTGATTTTGGAACGGCATTTCTGTTTCCAAATTTTCTCTTCCCAAGGCTGCTTTACAGACATATCTACAAATGTGAAAGGCGACCGTTCGCTTTTGGCTTGTTTCACCAAATAATCTCTGTATTGCTCATCTTCAATAGCAAAGCTGATAAAGATGCGTTTCTTTATCTCCCTGCTTGTATCTTCTTCATTTCCAAAAAGTGATTTTAGAAGAAGAGCAACTGCACCCGCTCCAATGATTACAGGCCACATATTCGACTTTTTTGTATTGTTCTCATTCATTTTAATTCTTATCAGCGTTTGCAAAAAATAGCTCTTTTGGTTTTTTCAACGTTTGTCTTTGTGTCGGCAAAAACCAAATGTGCTATTTGTGCGGTCGGCTTTTTCAGCATGGCATACAACGGTTTGCGTGTATGTGCAGTAGCGGATTAGAAGCACTTTCCTTTCCGCTTGCCACAAAGTTTCTTAGAAGCACTGACCTTCGATACACCACTTCACCCGCTATTGCCACATACACGCTGTTACCTGCTGTGTTTTAATCTACATCATTAAAAATAGGCTCGTCATCTTCTTCAATTACATCTACTATTGGTTCTTGGTAATGTTTATCAATACCCCAGTTTTTAATGACCCAATTTGTTAATTCCTCTCTTCTCTTTTTACAAGTATCAGGAGTCCAATCGTCATATTCCGCAATTTTTCTTTCTTGTCTTATATCTGAATTTGAATATGAAAAACCAGAACCAGCTATACCCTTTTTTCTATCAAATTCAAAGTTACTATATCGTGAATTATCTTTGGTAAGAACTAAATTGGAAATGTCGTGCAAATATTTTTTTCGCTCTTCATCAGTCCATTTAATCAGCCAATTAGAATTACTATCTGGATTTTGAGGTAAAATATGTTCAATTGTTGAGTCAGTTAAATCTTCCCAGTTTAATTTTGGTTTATTTTTTCCTTTTAAGAGGAAAAGTTCATACTCAAATAAAGTGTATTTCAGTAGTCTTCTGTAATGATACCAACCAAAAAAGTCTTCAGTAAGGGATTTCCTAAAGCCATTTTCAGGTGAATACCAGTTTATTGTTCCATAAATCCAATCGGTAACAGATTTCAATGAGTGTTTTGAACTAAATACATCATCAGCCCAACGATAGAATTTTGATAAACCTGCATTACTTCTTTTTCCTTCCCACAGAAACACTCTGTACGAAAAGATTTCAAGTGATTTCAACAAATCAAAATAATCATCTTTAGTTACTTCGTTTGTTTCTTTTTTAATTCTTGATGCAACCATTAAGGGAAGGTAATTAGCAATATTACCAGCATTTCTAATTTTAGTAAGCAGATTTAACTCGTTTTCGTCAAAAGAATTGTTATTGGGTTTGATGATTGCTGAATAATGTTTTGAAATTAGAGCAAGTCCGTCCACAAATTTTAATAAAAACTCTTTTACATCTTCTTTACTCTTTGAGTTGAAATTTCTCAATGGAATTACTTCATCAGATTTAAAACCACTGTATCCATTCCAGTTTTTTGGTGTATAATTCACAAATAATGTCCAAGCTATCCGTAAACATTGGCTTTCACTTCCATTACATTTGGCAATATTTACATAAACTTCTTTCCAAGTCTTATTAATTTTGCTCGTAAAATCTTCCTTTTCTGAATTATCAAGGATATTCCTGTAAACCCAATACATCAGATAGTTTTTGAGTAATTCCATAGAGGATAGATTTTTTCCTCTTGAATTCATTAACTCAAAGGTCATTCCTATTTCACTTTCTACTTCAATTGGATAAAAAGAAAAATTAAGTTTTCGAATTATAGCATCAAATAAATCTCTTAAATAATCTTCGCCTTTATCAACTCTTTTTGTCAATTGTTCTTCAATATGTTTTTTCAAAAAGCAGTATGCATCATAAATTCTTTTTTGATGAACAGAGTTTGCCTCTATATTACTAACACCTTTGGAAATTAAATCTAAATAAAAGTCCGCAGTGTCGTTGTTTAGTCTTAACTTGCTCTTACTTCCAGAATAAAGATATATGGGGATTTCAGCATTAAAATCTTCTTGACTGATTTTTATAAGTTCTTTAATTATGATTGATAAGTAAAGACTACAAGTTGTTAGTCTCTGTTGTCCGTCAACAACATCTACAATTTCAAGTCTTTTTGTTCCGTAATTTTCCGTTGGCTTTTTGCTTGGTTGGTAAATTACAATAGTCCCCGTGTAATGGCTGATAATTTCATCATCTATCAGTGCATCAATATCTTGTACAAAATCTTTCCATTGTTTTTCTTCCCAAGCATAACCTCTTTGGTAGTCTGGTATTTGAAAGATTTTCCCTTCCAAAATGTTCGATAATGTTTTCTTTTCCATAAAAAATTCCTTAAGTTATTAAATTATTGACTACAAATTTATTATTTCATTTCCGCAAAGTTAAAATGCCATTACGTCAAAATGTGTCGTTGTTATTTTGCACAGTCGTTTTTCTAACATAGCAGGTAACTTGTTTATAGATGTACAAAAGTTAAGGTTAGCTCCAGAAATTTGGTTGGCTAACCAAACGTTTGTGGGGGTTTATATTATTCTCAAACTTATTCCGGCCTCTAAAAGATGGGTTGCGTAACTGTGTCTTAGACTATGCAACGTAAAATTATGAATTTTATACACTTTACTCAAATATTTGTAGAAAAATTTTTTCAAGACTCGTTTCGCTGCATCTTCGGCTTTCCAGCCATACCTTAAAATAGGCAATCTGATCATGATTCTCCTTCTTCATATCTCGCACCACCTCAATTTGTGCCAATTTAGCAATATTAACTCCCATAGGGTCGGGGCCGACAGTAAATTTTGGATTGATGCTTTTTCTCAGTCTGTAAAGTTGTCTCCCGATGTTGCTACCCCAAATATGAATGGTTTGTTTTCCATAATGATTTGAATTTTTGGTTCAGTAAAGATCCACAATAAATTTATTAGTAATAACATTACTTGTATCGTTTCCAGCACACCCCCGGAAGCACCTCTCATCTTTTTTCACATATTCTTGAAGAAGTGGTTGTTAAACAAGACAACTTTGCACAAAATAATATTTTCCTATTGTAGAAAACATGAAACCTGCAAAGTTGGCGCGATTAAATATCTTGCAAACAGCAAGATGTGAAAAATCCAACGAACACATTACGAAAAAGCATTTAAGGAAAATGCAGTATAATTAAGCTCAGAGCGCAAAAAATAATGGAATTGAATAAAAGCTATGAATGTCCAGCAAAGAATGATTCGTAAAGGAAACTGTTGAGATAATACAGTAGCCGAAAGCTTCTTTAAAACATTTAAAACCGAAATGATTTACGGCTCCAAGCTCGTTACAAGAGAACAGATGCATTTGTGGGTTTTTGAATATATCGAATCGTGGTATAATCATAAAGGAAGATTCTCGATATTGAATAATCTAACTATTGATGAATTTTGGGAGCTGTATGAAATTAAAATTGTAGTTATTAAAAATATAGCTTAACTTTATGTTTAATATTAGTATGCAATTCCATAAAAGATATGAAAACTAATATAAAACTATTTTTATTGTGTATATCACTATTGCTCAGCTACGTTACCTACGCTCAAAATAACACGAATGCAAGTGCTTCAAATGTAGATTTAACTCTACTTACTGGTTTGGGCAAGCATAATGGAGATACACAAATTACTTTTGGCATTAATGCTGCTATATTGAAAGCTGTATCAAAGACCCTTTCATTTGGAATTGGAACCGGTTACTTATGTAATATTGATTATGGGGTTGAAGGAGCTTCTTCTCAAACAGACTCATATATTCCAATATTTGCAAGAGTAAAATTTAAGACTCCGCTATCTCACAAAAGTAACTTTGTATTTGATTGTGATGGAGGTTGTGCGATTGGAGATAATGCCCATGCGCTTATTTCACCACAAACCGGTTTTGATTTTAAACTAAAAAAATCCAAGACATCAATTGCCACCAAACTTATGTACAACAACATCATTGGCGTCAATAGTGGAATTTGGGGAATTGCTGTAAGCTTATCTCTTTAACCGGAAGCACCTCTCACCTTTTTTCACATATTCTTGAAGAAGTGGTTGTTAAACAAGACAACTTTGCACAAAATAATATTTTCCTATCGTAGAAAACATGAAAACTGCAAAGTTGACGTACTTATATATCTCACAACCTGCAACATGTGAAAAAAGGTGAGAGGTGCTTCCGTGACCCCCTCAGGATTGCCGCGGGGCGGCATCCTGGAACGGTCGGCAATACAGCCCAAGAGTTGTGAACCCCGCGGGCTGCGCCCTGCGTGGTTTTTTTGTTTTCCGTCCGCTTTCAAGCGAGCTTGAGCGTCCTTCAAACAAAAAACCCCACTGCGTTGCAGCGGGGTTCTCTTGTAGCGCGACCCAGGATTGAACTGGGGACCTCATGATTATGAATCATGCGCTCTAACCATCTGAGCTATCGCGCCGGGAATTGGAGTGCAAAAGTAATACTTTTTTCGTTATTGGCAAATTCTTGTACCATTTTTCGTTGCTACCGTTCCAGCAGTACTGTGGCCCAGGATTCTATGCCCTCTTCTCGGCCTACAAAGCCAAGCTTTTCGGTTGTTGTTGCTTTCACAGATATATCACTAATCTCACATCCAAGCACAGAGGCAACTGCACCTCTCATCTCATCTATTAGCAACCCAATTTTGGGTCTCTGCAATGCAATTGTAATATCGGCATTCACAAGATGGTAACCCTCTTCCAGCACCAAACTGTAAACCCTGGACAACAAAACTTTGCTGTCAATACCCTTGAACTGGTCAGATGTATCGGGAAAATGTTTTCCTATATCGCCTAAAGCAAGAGCCCCCAAAAGAGCATCACACAACGCATGCAACGGGGCATCACCATCGGAATGGGCGACACAGCCAAGGGAATGTTCTACCCTCACCCCGCACACCCACAAAGGCAGCCCGGGTGCAAAAGCATGGACATCATATCCGTTTCCTATCCTAAACCTAGAAGTACTCATAATAACAAAAATAGCAGTAGTACAAAGCTACAACAATTTTCCTGCAATTATTGTTATCTTTGTACATATAAACACAAACAAGATGGGTCTTAAACTAAGCTTTTTCAAAACGCCAAAACACCGGGTATTCAACTACCAGCCGCTCTATTACGACGAGCGCAAGGAAGATTTGCAAGAGCGTGTAACCAGGGCAAGGGAGCAGGCTCAGGAAGAAGAACGCATCAAAAAAGGACTTCCAAAGCAAGAAGCAAAAACAAACCCAAACTACGTCCCCGGGAAAAACATAAGGACTAATTTCCGGAAGACATTTTACGAAAGCCGCCGCAGGCCAAACTCTCCATTCATCATGAGAATCATTGTATTACTCTCGATGGTCGGGCTCATGGTAGCCCTCTATTACATAGCCCAAGCCTTCGGTTTACTTTTTGTATAGCACAGGTAAATGATTAAAGTACTACCCGGTCATATCGCAAACCTGATTGCCGCAGGAGAGGTCGTGCAAAGACCCTCATCTGTGGTAAAGGAGCTTATTGAAAATGCCGTGGATGCAGGTGCTCAAAACATCCAGGTAATAATCAAAGACTCCGGGCGCACACTCATACAAATAATTGACGACGGCTGCGGCATGTCGCCGGAAGATGCCAAAACAGCATTCCTCAGGCACGCTACCTCAAAGATAGCGACAAAAGAAGACCTTAATTCAATCCACACATTCGGTTTCCGAGGAGAAGCGCTGGCCTCCATCTGTTCCGTTGCAGAGGTCACACTCCGCACAAAAAGAGCAGAAGACCAAACCGGGTCAGAAATAAGATATGCAGAGTCACAACTAATAAGCCAAGAACCCGTCGCCACACCCAACGGCTCCAATTTCTTGGTCAGGAACATCTTTTACAACGTTCCGGCACGCAGGAAGTTCCTGAAAAGCGACGCCACGGAATTCCGCCAAATCACACAGGAATTCACAAGGATAGCACTCACCCGCCCCAACCTGTCCTTCAGGCTCACCCACAACAACAACCAGGTTTTCCACCTGGATCCCGCACCACTCAAAAAAAGGATACAAGAAGTAGCCGGCAAAGAGATGATAAAAGAACTGGTGGAACTATCAGTAGAAACATCCATAGTAAATATAAGCGGATACATCGGCAAGCCCGAAGACGCCCGCAAGACAGCCGGCAACCAGTACCTGTTTGTAAACAACAGGTATTTCAGGAGTCCATACTTCCAAAAAGCAATCCTGAAAGCATACGAAGGACTCATCCCGGACGGATACCTCCCTTCATTTTTCATCTTCTTCCAAACCGACCCCCAAAAGATAGATGTAAATATCCACCCATCCAAAACAGAGGTTAAGTTCCAAGATGACTACGCAATTTTCGATTTCCTCACAAGCACTGTAAAAGAATCACTGGGCAAAAACTCCTTTATGCCAAGCATAGAATTCGACATGGAAGGAGCACCCGAAATACCCAAAGTCCTAACCGGACACTATGTACCCCCTCCAAAGATAGATTACGACCCCCTGTTCAATCCGTTCAAAGACGAAAACAACAGGATTTCAAGCAACAATGTGATTGACATAGACAGGCAGTTCCACAGTTTCCCTCAAGACAACTTCCTTAACACGAACGGGCAAAGGATCTACAACATCTCCGAAGAACCCGGAGTAATATTCAGTGAATCCGGAAGCCACAACCAAAAACCAATCCTCCAGATAGCAGGCAAATACATTGCAACCACAATAAAATCGGGAATTGTACTGGTAGACATATCAAGGTCAAGGGAAAGGATACTTTACGAAAGGTTCCTTGCAACCCTCTCCACAGGACACAACCTCTCACAACAAACACTCTTTCCGCAAGAGGTAGAGGTGGGCTCAACAACCCTCTCCATCCTCTCAGAAAACCTGCAAACCATCAGGCAAATGGGGTTTGAAATGACAATCCACGAAAACAAAATAATACTGAACGGCCTTCCGGAAGGATTCAGCGAACTCTCGGACAACCTGGGCCCGGTAATAGACAACCTTACAACCGAACTAAGCGAAGATGGCAGGGATTTCGCAGCAAAAAGCAAAGAACAACTGGCAGCCCAACTTGCAAGGTCAGGGGCAAGGGGAAAAAGGGAACAACTCAACAACCTGGAAGCCCAAACCCTCGTAGACACACTATTTGCATGTAACGAACCAAACTACACACCCGCGGGCAACAGATGCTTCACAATCATCGATGCCGCCGAAATAGAAAACAGATTTTTTAATTAAATATAAACCAATTATTTATGTACGTAAGCAGAGGATCAGGTTTTTGGGGGGCAATGCCACCTGTAGTCAAAAACCTAGTTATCATAAACGCAGTGATGTTATTAATAACATTCCTGACAGGCGACTTCATGTACGAAAAGTTTGCACTCTTCTACTTTGACTCCGCACTCTTCAAGCCATACCAGCTGGTAACCCACATGTTCATGCACGGAAACTTCATCCACCTCTTTTTCAACATGTACTCACTGGTAATCTTTGGAATAGTACTGGAACAAGTGTGGGGCAGCCAAAAATTTTTCCTCTACTACATGGTCACAGGGCTAGGCGCAGCCGCACTCCACCTGCTGGTACTGCACCTGGAGGCAACCTCATTCCATAATGCAGCCATGGCCGGAAACGCCGTAGCAGCACAACAACTGGAAATACTCAAACTCACCCCGACTGTAGGAGCATCAGGGGCGGTCTACGGAGTACTGCTGGCATACGGAATGCTCTTCCCTAACAATACCCTTCAACTGCTCTTCCCACCAATAGCACTTAAAGCCAAATGGTTTGTCATGATATTCGGAGCCATTGAACTATGGATGGGACTCTCCAACACAGGCGGGAACGTAGCCCATTTTGCCCACCTGGGCGGTATGATATTCGGATATTTCCTCATTTTGTACTGGAAAAAGAAAAACAAAATGTATTTTTAAAAAGTGAAAAAGAACAAACGAAAGTCACCACTGCTACTCTCCTTGCTGTTCCGGCTGATAGTCATCCCGGCAGCAATCGCATTGGGAGTAGCATACCTTTCGATTTACATAAACCCGTCAAAATTCTCTCCACCACTCTTTTTCGGACTCTATTTCATCCCACTGGTACTACTCAACCTGTTACTGCTACTTGTAGGAATCATCCGCCGATCCGCCGCCGCCTGGATAACATTCATAGCACTTCTCCCGGCAATCCTCTATGCAGAGCTGTTTGTAAGGTGGGGCGATGTGCAACAAGGACAAGAGGGTATTGCATTAAAGATCTGCACATACAATGTAGGGCTTTTTGCACAAGGATCCGGAGAGATGTCGCGCACAGCATCGCTGGAAGGAATAAAAACATTCATACAAGAACAAGATCCCCAAATAGTCTGCCTCCAGGAGTTCCGAATTGAAGACACAACCCTTGTTGCAAAACATTTTCCCGGTTATCCATACAGGTTTTACCATTTTTTCAACTCAAGGAACAGTTCAAAATTCGGCAACATAACACTAAGCCGCTACCCCATTGTAAACTCCGGAAAGATAAAATTCAAACGGAGTACAAACCTTTGCATATACACAGACATAGAACATTTTGGGAAAAAGCTCCGCATCTACAACACCCACCTGGAGTCACACAGCATCTCCTTTACCTCACTAATCAAAAAACTAAGGGAAAAGGAGAACTTCACAGAAGAAATCTACCAGGTACATGACAAAGTCGCAGGCACATTCAAAAGACGATCCATGCAGGCAGATACAATAGCACAGCATATGCACAACTCCAAATTACCCTCAATAGTGTGCGGAGATTTCAACGATACCCCAATGTCCTATACATACAAAAACCTCTCATCGGGTAAAAGAGACAGTTTCAGGCAATCCGGCAAAGGCTTCAGCGCTACCTACTCACTTTTGTGGCCCCTGCTCAGGATTGACTATATACTATACCCTGCACCAATGTGGAGTATCAGCCACAAATCATCCAAAATCAAGTATTCCGACCATTATCCCGTTGTTTCAGAAATAATAATCCCTTGACAATGTATAAAATAGGATTTGACGCAAAAAGAGCATTCAAAAATTTCAGTGGTCTTGGAAACTACAGCCGCTCGACAATTTCATCTCTCACCAAGTTGTTCAATTACAACGAATATTACCTCTACACCCCGGAATACCGCAAACACCCGCTGCACAAATTTGCAGAGGCCTCCAACATAACAATACGGAAACCCGAAAACTTTTTGGAACGAAAGCTCCCCTGGCTATGGAGGTCATACTCGCTAAAATCACAACTCAATAACGAAACCCTTGACCTATGGCACGGATTGAGCGGGGAATTGCCCTTGTGCCCTGTAAACGCTGCACAGGTTGTTACCATCCACGATTTGATATTCCTCAGGTATCCAAAGTTCTACAAGCCCCTGGACAGGTTCTTTTACCGTAAAAAGGCAGAACATGCAGTAAAAAATGCCAATAAAATAATAGCAATCAGTAAACAGACCGCCGATGACATCGTGGCATTCTTTGGAACAGACCGCTCAAAGATAGAGGTTGTCTACCAAAGTTGCGACCCCCAGTTCTACACAAAAGCAACCGAAGAACAAAAAGAGGCAGCCATCAAAAAATACAACCTGCCAAAAAGGTTCATAGTGGCAATGGGAACAGTAGAAGAACGCAAAAACGTTGCAAATGTGGTCAAAGCCCTGCCCAAACTTCCCGGCGACGTGAAACTGTTTTGCTTTGGCAAATGGACCCCGTACGCAATGCATGTCAACATGCTGGCAGAAAAACTAGGAGTAAAAGATAGGGTGATCATGGTACACGATGCCGATTTTTCCCTTATCCCGGCAGTCTATTCCCTTGCAGAGTGCATGGTATATGTCTCCCTTTTCGAAGGTTTCGGCATCCCGGTATTGGAAGGGATAACCTACGGTATTCCCGTAGTCACCTCAGGTGGTTCCTCCATGCTGGAAGCAGGCGGAGATTCGGCAATGTACGTTAACCCCGACTCCCCAAGCGATATTGCAGACAAGATTGAGATGGTACTGTCTTCGCCAACACTAAAACACAGCATGATAGAACGCGGATATGCCCATGCAAAAGATTTCCGCAACGACAAAGTGGCAGAAAGGGTATTTGCAGTATACCAAAAGGCAATTGACAATTACAAAAAAGAAAATAAAATCTAAATAAACCCAAAAATTTAAAAATCAAAAAAATGAGCCATAATGAGATTAAGGAGGCCCTGGAAATCCTCAAGAAAGGGGGTCTCATAATTTGCAACACAGACACTATCCCTGCCCTGGCTTGCGATGCAACCAACCCGGACGCTGTAGCCGATTTGCTTGACCTCACCGACAGACCGGAGGGGTGCGGCCTTGTTGTACTGGCATGTGACATGGATATGGTTGCCCGCCATGTAAAAACAATTCCTCCGATTGCCCTTGAAGTAGCAGAAGTAAGTGCCACACCTCTCACGATAATCTACCCTCAGGGAGTTTCCCTTGCACCCGGAGTTACTGCACAAGATGGCTCAGTTGCCATACGAATACCCAATAACGATTTCTGTACAATCCTCACACGCAGGCTCAACAAACCCATTGTGGCAACCATACCGGTTATTGGAGACTCAAAAGAGGTAGAGAGGATTTGCATAGAAGAGATAGACGACGAAATCATGGACAATGTTGACTGGGTTACCCGTTACACCGACCATCCGGATATGACATGCAGTGTCTCTTCCATGATATCGCTTGGCAAGAACGGAGAGGTGAAAATAATACGCAAATAATTCTTATGTTAAACTACATCATACTTTTAGCCGGTTTTGTATTGTTGATAGGAGGGGCCGATTACCTGGTAAAAGGGGCCTCTTCAATTGCCAAAAAACTGAATGTGTCCGACCTCATCATTGGTCTTACCATAGTATCTATAGGAACATCTGCCCCCGAACTTGCAGTGAACATCCTGGCCAGTTTCGACGGCTCTGCAGGAATGGCAATAGGGAATGTTGTCGGCAGCAACCTTTTCAACTTTTTGGTAATAATTGGTATATCTGCAATGATAAAACCGATAAACCTCAAAACATCCCTCATAAAAGTAGAAATCCCGTTTACCGTGCTGGCATCCCTGGCCCTCATATTCCTTGCCGGCGATTGGTTCATAGACGGAATGCCGGGCATGCTCACCCGAAGCGACGGGTTGGTACTGTTGCTCTTCTTTTCTATATTCCTCTATTATGTGTTCCTTCAGGCAAAAAAAGGGGATATATCCCCGGAAGATACCGGTGCAGAGAACACCCGAACCTATTCCACCCTGGTCTCTTCCCTAATGGTACTTGGCGGTATAGGGGCATTGATTTACGGTGGTGACCTCATTGTCAAAAGCGCAACCCAACTTGCAAAAGCATGGGGAATGAGCGACACCGTCATAGGTCTCACTATAGTAGCTGTGGGCACATCCCTCCCGGAACTTGCAACCAGCGCAGTTGCAGCAATGAGGGGCAACAGCGACATAGCAATCGGGAATGTGGTAGGCTCCAATATCTTCAATATCTTCATGATATTGGGAATCAGCTCTACAATACTACCATTGCCGTTTGCAAACGAAAGCATGGCAGATACCCTTGTAGCCACATTTGCAACAATTTTAGTAATGTTCTTTGCCCAAAAAGGCAAAAGCAAAAGCATTACCCGGACAGAAGGGGCAATTCTAATGGCAATCTATATTATATATTTGATTTACCTGTTGAACAGGTAGGTAAGGTATACCCCACCCACACAAGTCAAAGCCGCGGTCTCCACACGCATTATGGATTTACCCAAATCCATGATAAAAAAACCGGAGTCCGTGGCTTTTGAAATTTCACCAACAGAAAAATCGCCCTCCGGCCCCACCATAATCAAAAAATCATTGTTGCCTGCACTTTTTGCTTCCTGCAAAATAGATGGCAAAACAACTTTATGGCCATCCCTGCAATGACCCATTATCTTGCACACCCCCGTCACATCCTTGGAATAATCAATAAAGTCCAAAGCCATTGCAGCATCATCCAAAACAGGCAATACAGTTTTGAGGGACTGCTTCATTGCCGACAAGACTATCCGTTGTGCCCTCTCCTTTTTATATACCCTCCTTTCGCTATGTTCACATACCAAAGGAGTCACCCTGTCTACACCAATCTCCACAGCCTTCTCCAAAAACCACTCAAACCTCTCGATATTCTTTGTAAGGGCAACCGCCATATGCAAGCCATACCCCCTTTTGTCCGGTCCCTCTTCTCTGCCTAATATTTGCAATTTGACCATTTTAGGGTTGGGGTCAACTATTTTTGCAGAGTATAGATAGCCACACCCGTCTGTGAAGCTGACAATGTCACCCTCCCTGTGCCTGAGCACCCTCACGCAATGGACAGACTCTTGTTGGTCAAACAAGGCAACCTTGTCCAAAACATTATTTGTATAAAACAACTCCATAATCAAGGCAAATATATTTAAAAAGGTTATTTTTGCCATAACCAAAACAAAGATTTTACCTAAAACAGCAACAATATGGGAAATGCACTCAACCACCGTTACACAGCACTGGACGTACTGCGCGGAATGACAATCGCAGGCATGATACTGGTAAACAACCCGGGTACATGGAGAATTATTTTCCCACCCCTCAGGCACGCATCGTGGCACGGATGCACACCTACAGACCTGGTTTTCCCTTTTTTCCTGTTCATAGTGGGAGCTGCTCTTTCATTTGCCTTTGCAAAATACAACGACACACTCAACCCGCAGTCAGTAAAAAAAGTGATCAAACGCTCCATCCTTATATTTGTCACAGGATTCCTCTTGAACGCATTCCCTTTCTACAACACATCACCCGACCCTGCTCTCTCGTTTGGAGAAAACTGGCTCTACTACTTCCAGCACATCAGGGTCTTTGGAGTACTGCAAAGGATAGCATTCTGTTATTTGGTTGGCTCCCTTCTGGCATTATGGCTCCAGAAACCAAAAAAGATTGTCGTAGCCGGCATTTTGTTAATGTTCACACACTGGCTCATCTTGGTGGTTTTTGGTGGTGACGATCCATTTTCCAAAGAGGGCAACATTGCCGGGGCAATAGATATGGCCATCCTGGGAGAAGAAAGGATATACAGGGGCTTTGGAATGCCATTCGAACCGGAGGGCCTTCTTGGAGTACTCTCCGGCTCTGCCACTGTACTGTTCGGTTACATTGTCGGGGGCATCGTAAGGAAAAGCAAAGAGAAGATAGATGCTGTGGGTCAACTCTACACTATTGGCCTCATATCACTGGGAATAGCAATGGTCATGAGCATAGCCATACCTATCAACAAACCCCTGTGGACCCCCTCATATGTTTTGTATGCAGGAGGTTGGTCGGTACTTATGCTCGCATTCTTCATTTACCTGATAGATGTCAAAGGCAAGGAAAAGCTCTTTTACCCCTTCAAGGCTTTGGGGCACAATCCTCTTTTTGCATTCGTAATGGCAGCCCTGTTTGCCAAGACCCTTGGCCGCATTATCAAATGGAAATCTACCATAACACTGGAAGACGGTACAATCCAGGAGGTAACCACAAACGCCTCTTCATGGATATACAACAATTGCTGTGCTGCCCTGCTTGGCAACAACGAATTCGGCTCACTCCTTTATGCACTTGTATATGTGGCAATTTTCACCGCAATGGCAATATGGCTGTACAAAAGGAAAATAGTAATAAAATTGTAAACCTGTAACATACAAAACAACATGCCTTTAATAGGTCTATTGTCGGACACTCATTGTTATTACGACAATAAAATTGCAGAGTTTTTCAAAGATGCAGACGAAGTTTGGCATGCCGGCGATTTTGGAAATGCACAGGTTTCACAAACAATCTCTGCATCCAAAAAACTGCGGGGTGTGTACGGCAACTGCGACGGCACCGACATTAGGCTCATCCATCCCTACATACAGTTGTTCGAAATGGAAGGCCTCAAATTCCTGATGATGCACATTGGCGGATATCCGGGAAGGTACGATTACCGTGCCCAACAGCTAATCACTGCACACTCCCCCGATGTATTCATTTGCGGCCACTCACACATCCTCAAAGTTGTAAACGACAAAAAGAACAACCTCATTTGCATCAACCCGGGAGCAGCAGGCATCCAAGGATTCCACCAGGTAAGGACAGCCATCAGGTTCAATGTCCAAAACGGAGCCCTGCATAATATGGAAGTGGCAGAGTGGAAAAGATAATTTAACCCCAAACTCGTTTTTCCAAATAATTTCTTATTTTTGTTAGGTTTACACTTTAAATTTTTAATCAATCACAAATATCCAATAACATTTCGCATGAAAAAAACACTTTTGACACTAACTCTTTTTTTTGCGGTTATCTTTGTATGGGGGCAACAGACACCTGTCACCACAGCCAATTACGACCTGGCTGCCCGCTTCTCCCCAAAAAAGGTAAGCAAACTAGTTTTCTCTACATCAGTCTCTCCCAACTGGTTCAAGAACTCCGACAAGTTCTGGTACACCTGGCAAACCCCTCAGGGGACATTCTATTATGTAGTTGATCCTTCAACAGGGCGCAAAACACCTCTGTTCGACAACGCCACAATGGCAGCACAACTCACGGAAATAGTGAAAGACCCGTTTGACGCACAAAACATCCCTATCAGAAGGATGAAACTTGTAGACGACAAAATATTCACTTTTGAAATCCAAAGCACTGTCCAGGTAGACGAAAAAGACGAGAAGACCGGCAAGACAAAAAAAGTCAAGAAAGTGCATGGCTTCGAATATGACTACACCAACGGTAAACTCACCGAGGTACAAGATTACAAATCGCCCAAACCATATCCAAGATGGGGAAATGTCTCACCGGATAAAAAATATGTAGTCTTTTCCAGGGATTTCAACCTTTGGTACATGGATATGGAAAACTACGAGAAAGCCCGTATAAACGACGAGGATTCTACCATTGTAGAGCACCAGCTCACATTCGACGGGACACCTGAATTCGGGTTCGGATCTGGTAACAGCGACTTTTATGCAACCGAAAAAGAGAAGAACAAAAGAACCTCTGCGTGGGTATACTGGTCGCCGGATTCAAAGAAATTCGCCATGGTACGCAGCAACAATTCAAAAGTAAAAGACCTGTGGGTAATAGATGTGCTTGCAGAACCAAGGCCAAAACTGGAAAGGTACAAATACCATATGCCCGGCGAAAAAGAGGCCCCTTCACGCCATATCTATGTATTTGACATGGAAAGCAAAGAGGCCAAAGAGATCAAGGCAGATGCCTTCAAAGACCAGGAACTTAGCATTGAAATGAAACCTTTCAAGAAAAAGGATATGTCCGATGATATCCGTCATCTGGTATGGGAAGGGGACAACAACAGTTTTTATGTGACTCGCACCAGCCGTGACCTCAAGAAAATCGATTTTTGCGTAGCCCAACTTGGTACAGACTCACTACAAGCCCTTGTACAAGAGCGCCTTAATACATATGTAGAGACCCGCACAGTTCATTTTGCAGGTGACAACTTCATTTGGTGGTCAGAAAGAAGCGGCTGGGCTCATCTCTATTTGTACGACAAAAGCGGCAAACTGCTAAACCCTGTGACCTCCGGGGAATACCATGTAGAAGAGGTGACTGCAGTGGATCCTGTACAAAAAGTAATCTACTTTACTGCCAATGCAAAAGAGAGCGGGGAAAACCCTTACTACACTCACCAATACAGGGTTAACTTCGACGGCAGCAACCTCAGGCTGCTCAATCCCGGCAACTACAACCATGCAGCGGCAACCAGCGACAACGGCAAATATTTTGTGAACAACTACTCCAGGGTAGATACTGCACCAAAAGCATCCCTTGTAGACAACAACGGTAAAAAAATACTTGACCTGGAAGAAACAGACCTGTCGCAATTGTTTTCAATAGGATACAAATTCCCCGAGACCTTTACAGTAAAGGCGGGTGATGGTGTGACAGACCTTTACGGTGTCATGTACAAACCATTTGATTTTGACTCCACCAAACTCTACCCCATAATCGAATATGTATATCCGGGACCTCAAACAGAAGCAGTGAACGCCTCCTGGACAAAGAGTATGGACAGGGTAGACAGGCTTGCACAGCTCGGTTTCATTGTTGTAACCGTGGGCAACAGGGGAGGACATCCATCCAGGTCCAAATGGTACCACAACTATGGTTACGGCAACTTGCGCGACTATGGACTGGAAGATAAAAAAGTTGTAGTGGAAAAACTTGCAGCAAAACACAAATTCATAGATATCCATAAGGTAGGAATACATGGCCACTCTGGCGGAGGATTCATGTCCACTGCTGCAATGCTGGTATACCCGGACTTTTTCAAAGTGGCAGTATCAAGTGCCGGCAACCACGAAAACAACATCTACAACAGATGGTGGAGTGAAAAGCATCACGGTGTCCTTGAACAAATATCAGAAAAAGGTGACACTACCTTCAAATACAGCATAGACCGCAATTCACAGGTGGCCAAAAACCTCAAAGGCAGGTTGATGTTGGTGACCGGCGATATTGACAACAATGTGCACCCCGGAAACACATTACGAATGGTAAATGCACTCATCAGGGCAAACAAACGTTTTGACATGCTCATGCTGCCTGGTCAAAGACACAGTTTTGGCAATATGACAGAGTATTTCTTCTGGAGGATGGCAGACTATTTCTCCGAGCATTTGATAGGAGATTACCAAAACCATGTAGAGATACCTCAAATGAACAATAATTGATAATTTCACTATTTTCCATATGAAGTATAATTATATCTATCTTATTTAGAGCGCTTTTCGTAAATACCTCTTTTTGGAGTATAATCTATTTAATTAAATATTAGATTTGTCTCCACTAAAAAAGAGTTAATTATGAACATTAAAAAGATTTCACTATTCCTTTTAGCCAACGTTGTTGGCATAAGTTTGATGGCCGAGGGCTACCAGCTTAATACACAAAGCGCACGTCAGATAGGTATGGCCCATATGGGCACAGCACTAAAACTTGGTGCAGAAAGTATGGTCTTCAATCCTGCAGGGCTTTCCTTTATGAGAGGCTCTGCAGATTTGTCTTTTGGCATGACCGGAATCTCTTCAAAAGTGGTCTTCACACAAGGTGAATACGAAGCAAAAACCGACAACCCTCTTGGAACTCCAATTTTCGGATACGCAGGATTCAGGCTGTCAGAGAAGTTTTTTGCAGGAGTAAGCATTTCCAACCCGGCCGGGAACAGCCTTGTTTGGCCGGACAACTGGAGGGGCACCCATTTTGTACAGGACATCTCACTGCAAGCATTCTCCATCCAGCCAACCATCTCATTCAAGATAAACGACCAATGGAGCATCGGAGCAGGCTTTATGGCAAACTTTGGAAGTTTCGAACTTAACAAAGGTTTGCTTCCTATAGGAGCGCTGGCCCCATACCTCCAGTCACCTGTGTTCCCGCAAGCATATAAAGATATTATATCAAGCACAATCGGAATATCACAACTGAATGCCAACCTAAAAGGGAACTCCAAAATCACATACGGTTTCAACCTGGGCATCATGTTCTCTCCAAACGAGCAGTGGAACTTTGGACTTTCATACCGTTCCAAGGTAATGATGACACTGGAAGAGGGTGAAACCACTGTTGCCGCCGCAACACCCGAATTGCAATCTATGTTTGCTGCATTTGCAAACCCACAGTCTCCACTTTTCAGCCAGACCATAGCAGGCGCAATGAGCCTTAACGGACAATCATTTGCAGCCGAATTGCCAATACCTTCAAACCTACAGTTTGGAGCAGCCTACAAACCAAACCATAAATGGCTTGTATCTGCAGAACTTCAATATGTAGGATGGAAAGCCTACGACCAGTTGGTTATAGAATTTGAAAACCCTGCACTTACATCTACCCAGCAAAAGAATTTTTCCAACTCAATGATTTACCGTGTCGGTGGAGAATATTACGCTTCAGAAAAATTCACATTAAGGGCAGGTTTCATATATGACAGCACTCCGGTTGACAAAACCCTTTACAGCCCCGAGACTCCGGGAGCAAACAAACCAAGCCTTACTGCAGGGCTTACTTTCGCTCCATCGCAAAAGTTTGCACTGGACCTTGGTTTGCAATACCTGAACGGTCAAAAGACACATGGATCAATGCCTCAGGCTTCACCTCTGTCTGCATTTGAGGGAGAATACAAATCCACAGCCCTTTTACCTTCTCTAGGTTTGAGGTTTAATTTCTAAAAAATCACTACTTTTGCATAGGAAATATTACTATGTCAAAAGAGATCCCCATAGAGGAGTTTTTAGAACTTTCAAAAGAAACACCATTAGTAGATGTAAGGACCCCCGCAGAATATGAACAAGCTCATATTCCGGGGGCCCTTAATTTACCCCTGTTCACCAATCAAGAGAGGGAGCATGTAGGGACCGTCTACAAAAAGCAAGGCAAGACCCATGCTGTGAATGTCGGGCTTGAGTATGTAGGTCCAAAACTGACCTTGTTCACAAAAACAGCACTCTCTTTAAACAGCAACAAACTGTTGTTGCACTGCTGGAGAGGTGGTATGAGAAGCAAATCCATGGCCTGGCTGTTGGAAACAGTAGGTCTGGAATGCTACACACTAAAAGGTGGTTACAAAAGTTACAGGGCATACATCCGGGGCCAATTGGAACATCCGTACAACTTGGTTCTATTGGGGGGCTATACGGGTTCCGGCAAAACCGATTTGCTCAAAATCTTGGAAAACAATGGGCAGCAAGTACTGGACCTGGAAGGCATGGCAAACCACAAAGGCTCTGCATTTGGTGCCATAGGGCAATTGCCGCAGCCAACAACCGAGATGTTCGAAAACATCCTGTACCAAAGAATATCGTCAATGGACCTGTCAAAAACAATCTGGACAGAAGATGAAAGCCACAATATTGGAAAGGTATTCATACCAGAGCCATTTTGGACACAAATGAGAAACTCTCCGGTGGTTATAATAGAGGCACCATTTGGCAACAGGCTGGAGAGGTTGATGCGTGATTATGGTTCCTTCCCGGCACAGCTACTGGCACAATCTATAAAGAAAATAGAAAAAAGGCTGGGTTACGACAAATGCAAAGAGGCATTGGATGCATGCGAAAGCGGGAACCTGGAAAAAGCTGCCTCAATCTCATTGCTATATTACGACAAAGCATACCAAAACCAACTGGATACCCGTTTTGGATCTAACCTTGCATCAATGCCACATATAGAATTTTGCACAACCAATCCCAAAAAGACAATAGAACAGCTCAAAAGATTGGCAACACAATATAATAATACAAACAATGAGTAAAGAGATAAACAGTAAGATTGCCATAATAATAAACAGGCATGGCATGGGAGAAGGAGCCAAAGAGCTCACCCACACTCTTGTGAAAAATTACCTTACACTATTGCTTTCAGAGAACCATGTACCTTCCTATATCTGCCTTTATGCAGATGGTGTGAAGTTTGCATGCACTGGTTCAAATGTCATCGAAGAACTGAATGCATTGGAACAAGCAGGCTCCAAAATTGTAATATGCAAAACCTGCCTGCTATTCAATAATCTACTAGAAGATGTCCAAACAGGGACAATTGGTACAATGCTGGATATCATAGATGTACAACAAAACAGCACTAAAGTGATCACTTTGTAATGGAACAAATAAGATTGACCCAATTTAGCCCCGGAGCCGGGTGCGGATGTAAAATAGCCCCTAAGGACCTGGAGCAAATTTTGAAAAACAGCCGTTCTGCAATGAGCTTCCCGCAACTTTTGGTTGGTAACGACACCAAGGACGATGCAGCAGTATACGACATCGGAAACGGCAAGGCAATAATCAGCACAACCGATTTCTTCACCCCAATTGTAGACAACCCTTTCGACTTTGGCAGGATTGCAGCTACAAATGCAATATCAGATATCTACGCCATGGGGGGTACACCAATAATGGCAATAGCAATCCTTGGATGGCCACTGGACAAACTCCCTGCAGAGATTGCCTCCGAGGTAATTGACGGAGCCCGCAAAGTATGTGACAATGCAGGAATCCCTTTGGCAGGAGGACATAGCATAAACAGCGCCGACCCCATTTTCGGACTCGCTGTCACAGGCATCATGGACAAGGAGTTGGTAAAGATGAACAACGGAGCCACAGATAATTGTTCACTATACCTCACAAAACCACTGGGAATCGGGCTTGTAACCACAGCAGAGAAATTTGGCGTGGCAAAAGACAAGGACAAAGCAAAAGCACTGGAACTCATGACCACCCTAAACAATGCCGGTGCCAATCTGGCAAAGCTCCCCTATGTCAAATCCATGACAGATATCACCGGATTCGGACTGCTGGGGCATACTCTTGAAATGGCACAAGGCAGCGGAGTAAAAGCCATTATAAAATATGACAAAGTACCACGTATAGAGGGTGCAGAGTTCTACATAAAACAGGAGTGTATACCGGGTGGCACCAACCGCAACTATGCCAGTTACGGAATGCATGTCTCACCATTGACACCAGAGCAAAAGGCGTTGCTTTGCGACCCCCAGACCAGTGGAGGACTGCTTGTTGCCGTAACCAATGAAAGCCAAAACGAATTCAAAGCTTTTGCCTCTGCCCAAAAAATGGATATCACCAAGATTGGCCATACACAAAAACAGGATGGCAGCTACCACATAGAGGTCATCTGATTTTTTACTACCTTTAGCTCTTGTAAACATTTATTAAAAACAATACTAACCCCAACGACATCAATTATGACAAAAAGAATTATTATCCTTGCCATTGCAGTTGCTGTAAGTATCTCTGCATTTGCGCAAAATGTAATAACCGGTGCCGAATCTACCCACGAATACCTGCCTCTTCTCAAAGGCAAAAAAGTTGCGGTCCTTACCAACCAGACAGGGATCATTGGCAACACTCACCTGGTAGACTCACTTGTGAGCCTTAAAGTGAATATCGTGGCAATCCTTTCTCCGGAACATGGATTCCGCGGAGATGCCGATGCCGGTGAACATGTTGCAAGTTCTGTAGACGAAAAAACCGGTATTCCAATCAAATCGCTGTACGAGGGCAATACAGGCAAACCTGCAGCCAGCCTCATGAAGGAGATAGATGTTATGATCTATGACCTGCAGGATGTTGGTCTTAGGTACTACACCTACCTTACAACCATGGCCCGCATGATGGAAGCTTGTGCAGAGAACAATGTACAGATGATTGTGCTGGACAGGCCAAATCCCCTTGGCTTTTATGTAGACGGGCCTATCCTGGATATGAAATACAAATCCGGTGTTGGCTGGCTTCCAATCCCCACCGTACACGGGATGACTCTTGGAGAACTTGCCGGAATGATCAACGGGGAAAAATGGCTTGCAAACGGTGTACAGTGCGACGTTACCGTTATCAAATGCAAAAACTACACCCATGCAACCATGTATGAGTTGCCGGTGAGCCCCTCTCCAAACCTTCCTAACATGAGGTCCATATACCTTTATCCATCCACATGCTATTTCGAGGCAACTCCTGTTAGCCTTGGAAGGGGTACCGACAAACCATTCCAGGTATACGGACATCCCAACATGAAGGGCTACGATTTCAAGTTCACCCCAAGGAGCATTCCCGGAGCCAAATTCCCACCACAACTCAACCGTGAGTGTTATGGAGTGGACCTCAGCGAGAAACCATCAATAGAGGAGATCAACAAAGCCGGCATCAACCTGGAATATGTGATTGACGCCTACAATAACCTCAACCTGGACGATCACTTTTTCCGTTCGTTCTTCGAATTGCTTGGCGGGCGTGACTACATCCGCAAAATGATAAAGCAAGGGAAATCTGCAGCCGAAATCAAGGCTATGTGGGCCGATGACGTTGAGAAATTCAAAATCCAGCGCAGGCCATACCTTCTCTACCCCGAGAACTAAAAGGTTACAACCCTGCAACCATCATCCAGAACAGATATCTGCACTTTGAGAGTATCAACGGGCAGTATCTGTTCTATGTTTTGGGGCCATTCAATCAGGCATAAATCCCCACTGTAAACATACTCATCAAAGCCAATATCCACAGCCTCCGACACCTTCTCTATACGATAGAAATCGAAATGGTAGACAGCATCGCCATCACCCGACCGGTACTCATTAATGATATTGAAAGTAGGACTGTTCACATCGTCCACGACCCCAAGCACATCGCACAAAGCCTTGATAAAGGTAGTCTTGCCTGCCCCCATTGCCCCGTAAAAAGCAATCACCCTGCTCTGCCCAATCCTGTCCAAAAAAAGCCTTGCAGCTTTATCAAGCCCCTTTAAACTCCCTATCTTTATCTCTTCCATACCGGTAAAATTCTCCCGCAAAGATAAGAAAAAACATGGCGCACGAAGGGCAACATCTGTTTTCGCAGCGGGTTTTTCGAAGCTTTTTGCGGTTAACAGCCGAGGACTGTTTGACGACCAACGGGAGGAGTTCCGCAGGCCCGCAAAAAGCAAGGAAAAGAGCGTTAAACGAAAACTGCGTTGCACAAGGCGCCATTTGCTCCTTATCGGTATTGGATAGCCTCTGCAAGGTGTGCAGTCAAAATATTTGCAGAGTTATCCAGGTCTGCAATTGTACGGGCCACCTTTAAAATTTTCCCAAACCCACGCGCAGAAAGGTTAAGCCGGTTCATAGCCATGGAAAGAAGTTGCTTTTCTGAAGGTCCCAACGGACAATACCTGGCTATATCGGAAGGACCCATTTGAGAATTTGTGTTGATTTTCCCTTTGAAACGGCTAAACTGCACCTCCCTTGCAACAACCACCCTCTCCCTGATAGCACAGGAAGGCTCTGCCCTCTCCTCCCCCAACAAACGGTCGCCAGGGATAGGGCTTACCTCTATGTTCAAATCAATCCTGTCCATCAAAGGACCCGAAATACGGGAAACATACCTGGCAACACTATACGGAGTACAGCTGCACCTATCCCCGGGCAACCCATAATAACCACACGGACAAGGATTCATAGAGGCAACAAGCATGAAATTACATGGATAGGTAACCTTGTAACGGGCCCTCGAAATTGATATTTTCCTGTCTTCCAATGGCTGCCGCAACATCTCCAGCAAACGTCCCGAAAACTCAGGCAACTCGTCCAAATACAAAAGTCCGTTATGGGCAAGTGATATCTCTCCCGGCAGAGCCTTTACACCTCCACCAACAATTGAAATTGCAGAAGATGAATAATGCGGAGCCCGGAACGGCCTTTTCCTGACAAGTCCCTTCCGGCCTCTCTCGCTGCCCGACACAGAATAAACCATTGTTGTCTCAATGGCCTCGGCCCTCCCAAGAGGAGGCAAAATCCCCGCCATAGCCTTTGCCATAAGGCTCTTGCCCGAACCCGGAGCGCCACACATCAGAACATTGTGAGCCCCGGCAGCAGCAATCTCCAACCCACGTTTGATATACTCCTGCCCCTTGATATAGGCAAAGTCTGGTATATCAGCGTCAATGTAGTCATCCTCACCAACATCCATAGGTTTCACAGGAGCATGATTGCCCTGGCCAGACAGGATTGAAATCACCTCTTTTAAATTGTTGGCTGCATAAACATCTATATCCACAGCTTCGCACGCCTCATAAGCAGACTCCACCGGAAAAACACACGCCTTGAAAGACTCTGCAACAGCATGAATTGCAATTGGAAGCGCACCGGGGACAGGACGCAGGGAGCCATCCAATGCAAGCTCTCCCATAATCATGTAGTTGCCCAAACCCTCAAAACTATATTGGCCGGAAGCAGCAAGTATCCCCACAGCTATTGCAAGGTCAAAGGAAGAACCCTCTTTGCGGATATCTGCCGGAGCCAGGTTCACGGTTATCCTCTTGCCCGGAATACGCGCATCTATGGTTTGCAGGGCGGTGGAAATGCGCTGCTGACTCTCCCTCACCGCACTATCGGGCAATCCCACCAGGTAAAAACTAATCCCTTGGGAAACATCAACCTCAACCACAATTGTAATAGCATCAATACCGATACATGCAGCACTATATGTACGACAAAGCATAACTTTTTGACCAAAGTTAGGCAACAATGAAACAGATAAATTCCACAAAACCCAGAATTATCTATTCCCGGTAAAAAAATATCTGATTCTAAATTAAATACTCCCTATCTTACGCAGAAGTATTCTTATTCGTTTTGGACCAACGATCTTTATGAGGGTGTACGACAATAGCGTTACTGTAATTACGATTATACCTGTTTATTTAAGCTTGACAAGGGCAACAACTATATTGTCATTCTCTGCCAACCCATCTATGATTTTTTGTAATTGACCAGAGACTTTATTATTGCATGCATAATCCATAAGAGTATGAGGGTAATAAACAGTCAGCATGTATTTATCTCCAGATAAATACGTAGGCACAAATGGAGGGCCATGATGGATATCGTCTCGGAATCCTTGCATACCTTTTAACGGTTGGTTGAGAAAAGTAAATTTATTTGTGATTTTATTAAAGTACCCATAAGAATCTCTTATCTCTTGATCTTTTAGATGCAGATAAGATTTTTTACCATAAAAAGGCTCATGAGCATAATCTCTGAGTAAAAAAGAGAGTAATAAAAAATTATCTGTTTCGTAATAAAAATTGTGATCAATAGTAATTAACTTACCTGAGTAGTCTGTTGTTTGATTAAGGAAAATCTTAGACGAAGCGTATTTACCGTAATCCATAACATATCTAGGATGCAAACTACTACTATCTTCAAAAGAGTATATAGTATCTCCAAAAAAATCATACACACGTATTGAATCTTTAAAAAAATGAAGTGCCTGAGGAATGGAATTACCCAAAGGGTTAATCAGTTTTATTCCTTTGGGAATGAGTTCTGCTCTATTTTCATCTAATACTAAACGGGAATCTGTAGGAAGTTTAGGTATGTAACCTATTACATTAGACAATGAATCAACCAAAATCCTGGAAAATTCATTGTCTTGCTCCATTACTCCAGGAATTTCGGAATAATTATAGAGTTTAAAGGAGTAGCAATTTGCTGAAGTTTTATCTATTGCTACGAATCGATTTTGAACAAAAGACATAACAATCTCGTTTTGGAAATCACCATCTCTGGAATAAATTTTCAATACAATATTACCTCCTTTAAACTCTGCCACATAAAATTTACCAGTTCCTTTTTCCACCCGAGGACGATCCCAAAAGTACTCGTGGGGACCTCTGCCTTTTCTATCAAATGTAAAAATATATTTACCTCTGCTGTCAAATACTTTAATTACGCCACTGGACTTGATATAAATCCTTTCATTCTCAAAAATAACCACTGGAGATCTCCCAATAAACGAGTCACTATTAGATTCAAGTGGAATGTAAGTAATATCATAAGCTATCTCCGAAAGATCTACCACTCTCCCTTTACCAATATTGCTGCCGACATCAATTACAGTATAACTTAAATATTGATTACTTTTCTTAATTACATTATTACAGGAAAATATAACCAAAGAGAAGAACAATATAAATACATACCTCATAATACCGGAAATTTTAAAAAGAAAAGTATATCCTATACATATTCAATTATATAAACATATGACTTATAATAAGCAACTTAATAAGAAGTTAAACTTATCGCTTCATATGGACAGTGCGAACAGCAATGATTTGACTTAGGTGTAAAATCTACAGAGTCAAATCTACTATAAAAACCAAACAAAAACAAAACACCGAAAATATATATTAAAAGAACTACGGAAATTTATCTCGAAATCTATGTGGAAGCAGAAATCTTGGCAGATGGTAAGTTTTTTAAATAAATGGAATTAAATTTTAACTTTGTAGTTACTATGGAAAAATCTGTTAAGCTATTATCCTGCTTCTCACCAGATGAGATAGAACCCCTCCTTTCCCGGGAGAGGCATGTGGTTGTTATAATAGACTCCAAAGTCAAACAGCTATATGGCAGTTATTTCCCATATACCCAAATTGAGATCGATGCATCCGAGAAAAACAAGACATTGGAAAACCTGGCTGTAATAGCAGGTAAACTCATGGACGCCGGTACCGACAGGGATAGCTTTATCCTTGCAGTTGGCGGCGGTATAACCACAGACATTGCAGGTTTTGCTGCCTCTGTATATTTCCGTGGAGTGCGTTTTGGTTTTGTCCCCACAACGCTGCTTGCACAGGTAGATGCCTCCATTGGAGGCAAAAACGGGGTTAATTCCAATGGTTACAAAAACATATTAGGCACAATCACCCAACCTCAGTTCACCCTGCTATGCCCTGCATTCCTACAGACACTTCCCATGGAAGAGTTCCTGGGGGGAGTTTCCGAAATGCTAAAGGCATTTGTGATAGCAGACACAGATTCATTTTTCAAATCGTCTACACTCCTGTCCGGTATTTCCAAAAGAAAACTGCAAAAAGAAGATATTCAAACTATTGCTCCCTATGCTCAAAAAGCAGCCTCTATAAAAGCTGCAATAGTAGAGAGGGATATGTACGAAAAAGGAGAAAGAAAACATTTGAACCTAGGACATACTTTTGCCCATGCCCTGGAAAAACACACCGGAATGCCACACGGGCAGGCAGTTGCAATAGGTATTTGCATGGCTGCCAGGCTCTCTGCAAAACTATCATTGCTCAGTGATAACGAGGCAAATAAGATAGAAGAAGCATTCACCGGCATCGGGTTGGAAACCCGCTCTCCTGTTCCTGCCAGACAACTGGCAAAAGCAATGGTCATGGACAAGAAAAAATCCGGAGATAATATTTCATTTGTACTAATAGAAAGGATTGGTAAATGTGTTACCCGCCCTGTTAACATCTATACCCTGGAGGAGTTGATTTATGATTTGTCTTAGCATAGGCACGCCCGGCCCAACCAAAGTGAATGAAGCGCTTTCAAAAAGCAACATGGCAGAGATCCGTCTTGACCTCACAAACCTTGACAGGGCACAGACAGTGGCATTGTTCCGCTCCAAGAAAGATTTGATGGCCACATGCCGGACATACCAACTGAGCCACCAAGAGAGTGCAAAAAGGCTCACCTGGGCTATATTAGGCACACGCACAAAAAAAACTGCCGGGGCAAGGTACCTGGACCTGGATTACGATTCACCCGAAGAGTACAGGAACGACCTCATTACAGCAGCACGCAAAGTGGGCTTCAAGATAGTGCTCTCATACCACAATTTCGACAACACGGACAGTTTTGAAAGACTCATGGAAATCTACGACATTTGTATCAAAAGGGGCGCAGATATTGTCAAGATTGTAACCACTTCAAGATCCATCCAGGAGTGCTCGCGTGTACTTAGCCTGTACAAAGCTACAGAAGCAGGAAAATTAGCTGCTTTTTCAATTGGAGAAGAGGGCAAATTCACACGTTTGTTGTCTCACTTTTTGGGATCTCCTTTTATATACTGCACTTTGGACAAGGAATCTGCAACAGCCCCCGGGCAGCTAACCATTGCAGAGGCAGAAAAATTGATTTCCAAAAAATATTACCCTAACCAGGTCTCCAAAAAGAAACTCCTTCCAAAAATTGCTGCCCCTGCTTCCAAAAGCCATGCACAAAGGGCCATCCTTGCTGCAGCATGGGCCAAAGGAAAAAGTTCTTTGTACGGATATACTCCATGTGCCGATAGCGAGGCAGCTATCGGGGTCATAAAGAAACTTGGAGCCAAGGTAAAAAAAGAAAAGTGCAAACTACCCAAATATAAATTGGAAATAACAAGCCCCGGCATAGAAGCACTTGCTTCCCAATTCAAAGGTAAATTCACCAAAAGCCAAAAAACAGTCACTTTGAATGTAGGTGAATCGGGACTGCTTTGCCGTCTGATGATTCCTGTTGCCGGACATTTTCCCGGAAGTGACAAAGGGCTGCAGAGCGTGACCATAAAAGGAGAAGGTGGTCTTAACAAAAGGGAACTGTTCCCTACCGACAAACCTCTGCAAGAACTTGGTCTGATAATAGAAACCAACTCTGGAAAACTGCCGGCAGTAATATCCGGGTCACTTTCCCCTGCCTTGTTGGAGCTCTCGGGAAAAGGGGGTTCACAGTTACTATCCGGAATGCTCATGGCATTGCCTCTGTGTGACAAAAGCAGCCGTATAATATTGTCCGAACCAACCAGCATTCCATACATAGACCTCACAATAAAATCTATAAAAGACTTTGGAATAACAATTGACAACTCCGATTACCGGGAATTCAAAATACCCGGGAGGCAAAGATACAAGGCGAAAAACTTCATTCCCATTGAGGGTGACTGGAGCGGGGCTTCCATGCTCATGGTTGCCGGGGCAATCACCAATGGAGTGACAATCACTAATTTGCCGGTCAACTCAAAACAGGCCGACGAAAAAATTGTAGATATACTAAAAGCATGCGGAGTAGAGATAAACATAACCGAACATCCAAAATACCTGGTAATGTGCGGCGATACTCCTTGTGCCTTTAAAGAGGATTCAAAAAAAGAGATTATACTTGGTTCCAGCATAGAGGTCATAAAACCAAAACACCCTCTGCTTCCTTTTGAGTTTGATGCAACAAACTCTCCGGACTTGTTCCCTACCCTTGCCGTGCTTGCGCTAAACTGCGAAGGAACCAGCAAAATAAAGGGGATACAACGCCTTTCAAATAAAGAGAGCAACAGGGCAGAGAGTATCTTCACAGAGTTCACAAAACTGGGTGCAAAAATAGATATAGACGGAGACTGGATGGTGATAGAAGGGGGTCCCTTACATGGTGGGTACTGTAGCTCCCACAATGATCACCGTATTGCAATGTCAATCATAACTGCAGCACTCAATATCAAAGAATCGGTATTCCTGGACGATTTGGCATGCATCTCCAAGTCTTTCCCGGATTTCCTTAAAAACTTTAAATAAACCAAAAACTTATGAATTCATTTGGAAACAGATACAGGGTTCAGCTTTTCGGTGAATCCCACGGCCCGGCAATCGGGGTTACCATAGATGGCATACCGGCAGGAATAACTTTGGATGCAAATGACTTTGCTATAGACCTGGACCGCAGGGCAGGTGGCAAGAAAGGTGGCACACCACGCGTAGAGAAAGAGGCCCTTGAATTCCTGTCGGGACTATACAACGGCGTCACTACCGGAGCCCCCCTCTCTATGATTGTCAGGAACCTGAATACTCGTTCCCACGACTATGACAACTTGCTCAATATACCAAGACCCGGGCATGCCGATTTCACAACACAACAAAAACATAAAGGCTTTGCCGACCCACGTGGTGGTGGACACCACTCTGGCAGGATTACCCTTGCGCTTGTCATTGCAGGTGTTATTGCAAAAAAAATCATCCATCCCATAAACATCAACAGCCAAATCCTCTCCATAGGAGGCACAAACCAATGGGAGGCCAAACTGGAGCAGGCAATGGAACGGGGTGACTCTCTTGGAGGAATAGTAGAGTGTACCATAAACAATATCCCTGCTGGTATGGGAGAACCATTCTTTGACAGCTTTGAATCGCTTGTTTCCCACATAATATTTGCCATCCCGGGCATAAGGGGCATTGAATTCGGAGATGGGTTCAAAGCAGCCGGAATGTGGGGCTCCCAACACAACGACCCAATAATAGATATAAACGGAAAAACCGCCCGCAATGCTGCAGGCGGAATAAATGGGGGAATCACAAACGGCAATCCTGTTGTTTTCCGGGTAGCTGTCAAACCAACTTCCAGTATTTCCTTGCCTCAGGAAACCATGAATATGTCAACCGGAGCTATACAGGAGTTGGTGGTCCATGGGCGTCACGACACCTGTTTTGCCCTAAGGGTACCTGTGGTTGTAGAGTCTGCCTCTGCAATTGTGGCAGCAAACCTGCTACTTGCAGGTAACGGCCCCGGCAACGGCATTGGCCACTAAAGCACGAAGCCTTACAACACTATGTTTGTCCTCTGGATGTACCCTGTTTGCCAGTAAAATAACAGCTGTTTTGGATACCGGATCCACAACAAAAGAGGTGCCTGTATAACCGGTATGGCCAAATGTCTTGGTGGGATGGAATAAATTACCGCTATTGGATGCATACGGAGAGTAGTTGTCCCAACCCAAGGAACGTCCTATGTGCTCCAATCCCCTGGGAACCCTTGTCATGGTTTCAACAGTGAGTGCTCCCAGTATCCTTTTCCCATTGTATTCTCCTCCATTCATCAACGCAGCTGCCAATACAGCAAGGTCATTTGCATTCGAAAAAACACCCGCATTACCGGAATTTCCATCGTTCAACAGTCTTGCCAGTGGATCATGTACTTTACCAAGAATTACCGATCCATCTGCCTGTTTTTCTGTAGGAGCAATCATTTTGAATTTGTCTTTTGGAGGATTGTACCATGTGTGGTCCATACCCAAAACATCAAACACATTCTTTTTTGCATACTCTGCCAAGGTCATTCCGCTTATATTTTGCACAATATGTTGTAATGTGATAAAATTAAGACAACTGTACTGGAACTTTGTGGTGGGTGCAAAATCCCTTTTACAATTGGAGATATATTCCAGCAAACCTTCGGGAGACGGAGAGCCGTATTTCTCTACAAGTTCTGCTGCCGGCGCATATGGAGGAAGTCCCGATGAGTGCGTAAGCAAATCAACTACACGAATAGCAACATCCTTACCATTTTCGGGATTATCAAACCCCTTGAAACCTGGAATGTACATAGAGACATTATCGGTGAGCCTCAGCTTGCCCTGCTCTACAAGCTGCATCACAGACAACGCAGTACCAACAGATTTGGATACAGATGCCATGTCAAAAACCGTATTCACATCCATTTTCTCTACCTTGGGATAGACCGATTTGTTGCCGTAACTTTTGAGGTAAACCATCTTGTCCCCCCTTACAACAGCAAGAACCGCTCCCGGTATCTCTCCATTTTCAATTGATTTCTCAATGATTTCATCTACTTTGGACAACCTTTCTTTATCCATTCCTGCCTCTTTTGGAGATACTTTATGCAGAGGTTGTGCAATTACCAGGGTAGAAAACAACCCTGCAAATACTAATAGGAATAATTTTTTCATGACTTTCGTATTGTATGATTACATTAATTTTTCTAAATATAGCATACAAATGTACTAAAATAAAAAAAGAGAGACCGTATATGGCCTCTCTTTTCTTAAATATAATATTTGTACTACTCTCCTCTTGGAGTACGTGGGCCTCTGTTGTCACGACCTCTGTTGTCACGACCTCTTCCGCCTCCACGGTTGTCACCTCTGCCACCTCTGCGTGGTCTGTCAGATCCACGACCTCCTGCATGAGCAGCAGATGCCGATGACGATACTCCTGCATTGGGAGAAAGATCCCTTTTTCCGAATACCTCTCCATTGCAAATCCATACTTTGATTCCTATGACACCTACCTTGGTCAAAGCCTCGGCATGTGCATAGTCAATATCAGCACGGAAAGTGTGAAGTGGAGTACGGCCCTCTTTGTAGAGTTCCCTCCTTGCCATCTCGGCACCACCCAAACGTCCGCTTATAAGTACCTTGATACCCTCTGCGCCCATTCTCATGGTTGATGCCATTGCCATTTTAATGGCACGACGATAAGAGACACGACCTTCTACCTGGCGTGCTATATTGCTTGCTACAATGTTAGCATCAATTTCAGGTCTTTTTACTTCAAAAATATTGATTTGAACCTCTTTGTTAGAGATTTTCTTCAACTCCTCTTTGAGTTTGTCAACTTCCTGACCGCCTTTTCCGATGATAATGCCCGGGCGTGCGGTGTGGATAGTTACTGTGATGAGTTTCAATGTCCTCTCAATCACTATCTTTGACAAGCTGGCCTTGGACAGACGTGCATTGAGGTATTCGCGGATTTTAGAGTCTTCCAGCAATTTTGCAGAATAGTCTTTACCACCGTACCAGTTAGAGTCCCAGCCACGGATTATACCAAGTCGGTTTGATATAGGATTTGTTTTTTGTCCCATTTTATTGCTCTTCTTTTACGGTTTTACTTTTCTTGCCCAACACAATGGTGACGTGGTTGGAACGCTTACGGATCCTTGCTGCACGTCCTTGTGGTGCTGTCCTTATACGCTTGAGGGAACGGCCTTGTCCAACCATGATGGTTTTCACACAAATATTGCCATTTTCAAGCTCTTTGCGGTCCTCTTCGTTTTTGGCTTCCCAGTTGGCTATTGCCGAACGGATAAGTTTTTCCAGACGAATAGACGCCTCCTTTTTGGTATACTTGAGTATATCCAAAGCGCGGTTTACCTCTACCCCTCTAACGAGATCTGCAACCAGTCTCATTTTCCTTGGAGAGGTAGGAACATCATTCAGCTTTGCTACAGCTGTCTGTTTTTTTATTTCTTTAAGCCTTTCGGCTGCTTCTCTTTTTCGAGCTCCCATTATTGTGAATTTCTTTTACTCATTAACATATATTAACGATTACCCGAGTGACCTTTGAAGGTACGCGTAGGTGCAAACTCACCAAGCTTGTGACCAACCATGTTCTCGGTTACATATACCGGAATAAACTTGTTTCCGTTGTGAACCGCGATGGTGTGGCCTACAAAGTCCGGCGATATCATACTGGCTCTTGACCAGGTCTTGATGACCTCCTTTTTACCAGTCTCATTCAAAGCTAGTACTCTATTCTCGAGACTTGCCTGTATGTAAGGTCCTTTTTTTAGTGAACGACTCATAATTCTTTCAGTTTAATCCGTTATTTTTTCCTTCTTTCAATGATAAATTTCTTGCTGGTTTTCTTAGGGTTACGTGTTTTGAAACCTTTAGCCAGCAATCCTTTTCTAGAACGAGGATGTCCTCCAGATGCACGACCTTCACCACCACCCATCGGGTGATCTACCGGGTTCATGGCAACACCCCTTACTCGAGGGCGACGTCCGAACCAGCGGCTTCTACCCGCTTTTCCGTATGATTCAAGGTTGTGATCTGCATTAGATACAGCCCCAACAGTTGCACGGCAAGCTGTCAAAACCATCCTAACCTCACCCGAAGGTAGTTTTAGGATTGCATGGTTTCCTTCCCTTGCTGTCAACTGAGCATATGTTCCGGCACTCCTTGCCATAGCGGCACCTTGTCCGGGACGAAGCTCTATGTTGTGAACTACTGTACCTAGTGGAATTTCTGAAAGAGGCAGAGTGTTGCCTATTTCGGGTGCAACTCCTGGGCCCGATGATAGAACCTGACCCACTTTAATTCCGTTAGGAGCTATTATATAGCGCTTTTCTCCGTCTGCGTAAACTACCAGAGCAATACGGGCACTTCTGTTAGGATCGTACTCGATGGTTTTCACTGTAGCTGTGTAATTGTCTTTGTTCCTATGGAAGTCTATTACACGATACATTCTTTTGTGACCGCCTCCGATATTACGCACTGTCATTTTTCCCTGCTTGTTCCTTCCACCCGATTTGTGAATCGGTTGTAGCAACGATTTTTCTGGTGTAGAACAGGTAATCTCTGTAAATGCGCTAATTGCCTTATGTCTTGTACCGGGTGTAACCGGTTTGAATTTGCGTATTGCCATGGACTTAAATATTACTGTAGAAATCAATCTTATCTTCGCCGGCCAATGTTACAATCGCTTTCTTGAAGTGATTTGCGCGGCCGGATAATAATCCCGCTTTTGTAAAGCGGCTCTTACGTTTACCGTGGTAGTTAATTGTGTTTACATCCACCACTTTAACACCGTACATTTGCTCAACCGCATCCTTTATCTGCAACTTATTTGCAAAGCGGTCCACAATAAAACCGTAACGATTCAACTTCTCGCCCTGAATCGTCATCTTTTCTGTTACTATAGGCTTAATTAAAATTTCCATCGTTCTACGGTTTAACTATTTCCATTACTTCCCTGAAGAATCTCCTGTACACCTTCCATCATAATCAAAGATGTAGAGTTCATCAAGTCATAAGTGTTAATCTCATTTACATTCACAACCCTTACATTGGGAAGGTTGCGTGAAGACATGAAGATATTGTCAATGTTTTCCGGAAGTACAAAAAGTACTTTCCTGTCATTCACTTTAAGATTACTGATAATCTTGATAAATTCTTTTGTCTTGGGCGCATCCATAGAGAAATTCTCAACAATCCTGAGTGACTCCTCTTTGACCTTGTAAGAAAGTGCAGAAAAACGAGCTAACTGCTTAAGTTTCTTGTTCAACTTAAAGCTATAATCTCTTGGTTGCGGGCCGAATACACGTCCACCACCAACATAGATATTGGCTTTTATACTACCGTGACGTGCACCACCGGATCCTTTTTGACGAATCACTTTTTTGGTGCTGTATGCCACTTCCCATCTCTCCTTAGTTTTGTGAGTTCCCTGGCGTTGGTTAGCCAAATACTGCTTCACATCAAGGTAGATAGCGTGGTCGTTCGGCTCTATGCCAAAGACCGCAGGGTCCAGAGTAACTTTCTTACCGGACTCTGTCCCATCAATTTTATAAACTGATAATTCCATAGACGCTTATTCCTCCACGATTACATATGAACCCTTGGCTCCGGGAACTGATCCCTTCACTATAAGAAGATTATTTTCTGGAATAATCTTTAAAACTCTAAGGTTCTGAATTTTCACCTTATCGCCACCCATCCGGCCGGCCATTTTTTTACCTTTAAATACTCTTGAAGGCCAAGAAGATGCACCCAACGATCCGGGAGCACGCAATCTGTTGTGCTGACCGTGTGTTTGGCCGCCAACTCCTGCGAAACCATGACGTTTCACAACGCCCTGGAATCCTTTACCTTTAGAGATTCCTGTAACATCTACCCACTCGAGGACGCCGTTTCCGAAAACGTCATCGACGGTAATAGTATCACCTAACTGCAACTCTTTGCCAAAGTCATTGAGAAACTCAATTACTTTTCTTTTAGGTGTGGTGTTTGCCTTTTTAAAGTGGCCACTCTGGCCAGCGCTGGTGTGTTTTTCTTTTTTTTCGTCATAGGCAAGTTGTACAGCGGCATAACCATCTTTTTCTTCTGTACGAATTTGCGTAACAACACACGGACCAGCCTCAATAACGGTGCATGGAATATTCTTTCCATCGGCACCAAAAACAGAAGTCATTCCGACTTTCTTTCCAATTAATCCAGGCATTGGTTTTTAATTTGGTGTTTATTAATAATTTAACAATACCGCATACAATTTGCGGGCTGCAAAGATACAATAAAATCTTATAAATGCAATAGATATGGCTGTAAAGTTAGTTCAATAAAGAACTAAGGTTGGAGACAATCAATTTTACAGCTATTGCCAAAAGGATGATCCCGAAGAATTTTCTCATCACATAAATCCCTCCCTTACCAATCTTTCGGGAGATCCAGTCCAGGTTGCCAAGTACAAAATATACCACAAGAATGTTAATGAACAGGGAAATTATTATGTTTTCAACCGCATACTCAGCCCTCAGTGAGAGCAAGGTTGTGAAAGATGCAGCACCGGCAATCAAAGGAAAAACAATAGGGACAATGGTCGCAGAGTCGGTTGGCCCGTCATCCTTGAAGATTTGTATACCAAAGATCATCTCTATGGCCAGCACCAGCAGCACCAGGGCGCCTGCAACGGCAAAGGAGGAGATGTCCACTCCAAATAGGCCCAGCAAAGCCTGTCCGACAAAAAGGAACCCCACCAAAATGGCAAATGAAATCACAGCCGCATAAAAAGGGCTGAAGCTTTTGTTCCTCTCCTTCATACCAATAATGATGGGAACCGAACCAAGAATATCAATCACCGCAAACATTACGATGAATGCACTAAAGATCTCTTTGATACTAATATTCACAACCAGCTTTTTTACAAATATAAAAAAATGTGCTCGGGACGGGAATCGAACCCGTACGGGCATTTCTGCCCACAGGATTTTAAGTCCTGCGTGTCTACCTATTCCACCACCCGAGCCCATCAAAATGTCAATCCGGAAGAAACCGGCAAAGTACCAAAAAAGCCTCTCACAGCGGAGAGGCTTTGCAGAGCGGAAAACGAGACTCGAACTCGCGACCCTAACCTTGGCAAGGTTATGCTCTACCAACTGAGCTATTTCCGCATTTGGGACTGCAAAAGTAATAAAAATTTTATTCGTTCCAAAAAAAACAATCAGAATTTATAATACTGTATCAAACTGTTTCAGGAACCTGATGTCGTTTTCAAAATAGTGGCGCAAATCCTTCACCTGCCATTTGAGCATGGCAATCCGCTCAATTCCCATTCCAAATGCAAAACCAGTGTATTCCTTACTATCAATGCCACTTGCTTCCAACACGTTTGGATCTACCATACCACATCCCATTATCTCCAGCCATCCTGTTCCTTTGCAAATATTACACCCGCTGCCACCACAAATATTACAACTCACATCAACCTCGGCACTTGGCTCTGTAAACGGGAAATATGAAGGACGCAAACGAATCCGGGCATCTTCTCCAAACATTTCACGGGCAAATAAAAGCACCGCTTGTTTAAGGTCTGCAAACGAAACATCCTTGTCTATATAAAGCCCCTCTACCTGGTGGAAAATACAATGTGCACGTGCAGATATTGCCTCGTTACGGAAAACCCTTCCGGGACATACAATCCTGATTGGCAAATCCATCTTCTCCATTGCACGTACTTGCACAGAACTGGTATGAGTCCTCAAAAGTACCGGATTGTCCCCGGAGGTAACGAAAAAGGTATCCTGCATATCCCTTGCAGGGTGTTCGGGAGGGAAATTGAGCGCTCCAAACACATGCCAGTCATCTTCAATCTCAGGGCCTTCTGCAACCACGTACCCAAATTTGTTAAAAATAGAGAGAATCTCTTCCCTTGTTATTGATATTGGGTGCCTGCCTCCAACTTCCACGATATCTCCAGGTTTGGTAAGGTCAAATGAACTCACGCCAGAATCGCCACTTTCGTTCAAACCTGCACGCAACTCCTCAATTTTTTGAGCTGCAGCCACTTTTAATTTATTCAGAACCTGACCCAACTCCCTTTTCTGTTCCGGAAGCACATTCCTGAATTCATCAAAAAGCTGGGTTACAGTGCCTTTTTTACCAAGTAACCTAACCCTTATCTCTTCAATCTCCTGCTCTTTCTTAACCTTGAGACCCTCAATTTCCAGTAGCAATTTCTCTATTTTCTCTTTCATCATTTGGATATTTTCACCCATTAGACGGGTATTGGACCTGCAAAGGTAATAATTCTATCAATTAGTTTTGCGAAAGCTCTTTCAAAACCTCATCAATTGCTCGTTCCAGCTGGGGATCGCGGGAATTGACCCTATCCTCGAATGTGTTTTTCACATAAATATCAGGAGAGACCCCTTCAAACTCCATATCCTTTCCATCCAATGTATAGCAACCCCAAGCAGGTAATCTTACAGAAGAGCCATCAATCAACCTGGTACCCGATGTGAATATTATCCAACGGTAGGTTTCGGTACCCACCAATTTAGCCAAGGATAAAGCCTTTATTCCATTGGATGTTACCTCTGCATCACTAAGGCTACGCTCGTTGATAAGAACAACCAAAGGTTTGGCAGAAGGAATAACATTCGGGTGAGAAACCATGGGATGGTCACGGTGGCTCCAGCGGAAATGTTCACGGGCAGCAAGGAAATCTATCACCTCCTTGTGAACGTTACCCCCATTGTTGAACCGCAAATCCAGAATCAAAGCATCTTTATGTACTGCATAGCTGTTCATGTCAATCAGGAATTGTTCCAAAGCACCGTCACCCATATCCCTCATATGCACATAGGCAATCCTGCCGTCAGACAACTCCTCTGTCCTGGCCCTGTTAAAATCCTCCCATTCGGTATAAAGCAAAGACCTCAATCTGGAAGATGAAAAACTATGGATTGTCACCTCCAGCTCCTTCCCGTTCCTTATAAATTTCAAGGCTATCTCATCCAAACCCGATGCACCGGTAAAATAAAACTCCCGGTTTTCTTTCTCATTCACAACAAATCCGTTCACAGAAACAAGCCTATCCCCTGTCATCAAAGGGTTTGCAGAAAAATCTGCAGGAGACCCGGCGACAATCCTGTCCAAAACATACGGAGAATCCTCCCTGAACATAAGACCGGTAGCTTTAGTCACATAACTAGCACTTGTCTTCTCTTCTTCTCCAATACTACTGAATCCCATATGTGAAGAGTTCAGTTCATTGAGCATATCGTTAAGGAGAACCCTCAAATTATCCCTGGTTTCCACCTTGTCCAGGAATGAGGCATAATAATCCCTTTTGGCAATCCAGTCCACTCCGTGGAAATCCACATCATAGAAGTTCTGCTCCAAAGTAGCCCATACCTCATGAAACATCTGCTCAAATTCATCCTTTATGTTCTTTTCAAAACCATGCTTTACAGATATTTTGGTTGCAGAGGCAGAGGCAGGATCAATCCTGTACAAACCTTCCCTGTCTGCACCCATCAAAACCTTACCCCCAAAACTATAGGAATAGATGGCACCTGCACCTTTTACCCTTTTGGGTGGAGTTGCATCCCAGTCTTTTATTTCCAAAACATAAAGGCCGCTTTCTCCCTCGTGGCTGGAGTTGAACAATAAATAGTCCTTCCCGCCGGTGCTCACCACAAAAGGATTCCCCTGGCTGCCTCTTCCTACAACAGCACTATACCTGCGTTGCAGGTTTTCCAGGTCAAAAGGAATCGTCTCGCCACTGTTTTTCTTAGAAGAATCGGCATCGGAAAACAATTTTTCATACTCTGCCCTTTTGAAAGGAGCAGCAACCTTGTATAAAGGCACCTTGTATAACTGCAACGCAGCCCCACGTGGAAACGAAGCCGAAGTACGGTTGGACAACATATACAAATATTTTCCTCCGGGGCCAAAAACCGGGTCATTCTCTGTATTTGCAGAATTTGTAACATTGATAACCCTGGATTCAGCCAAATCGTAAATAAAAACATCCCGTTCAAAGATATTGACTGCAGTATAGGCAAGAAACCTGTCATCGGAAGAAAATGAAATACGGTAATCCTGGAATGCCCAAAATTC